>Ga0209211_10001721_pt1 | contig 40210 bp, 36 predicted proteins | sample RifGroA2_FD_183992 | JGI IMG/M metagenome (GOLD analysis project Ga0209211, IMG submission 183992) | Groundwater microbial communities from Rifle, Colorado, USA - Groundwater A2 (SPAdes) (version 2) | ecosystem: Environmental > Aquatic > Deep subsurface > Groundwater | place: Rifle, Colorado...
CGGATTCAACGAAGGTATAGGTCAGAGTGCCGTACTCGTCGTAGTCACGCCACATCAGACCCTGCATGATGCCGGAGACCCACATCGCCACGACGTAAACCACCGTGCCGATAGTAGCCAGCCAGAAGTGCACATTCACCAGGCTTTCGGAGTACATCTTTTCCACGCCCCACAGCTTCTTGATCATGTGGTACATCGCGCCGTAGGCAACCATCGCCATCCAGCCCAATGCGCCGGAGTGCACGTGACCAACAGTCCAGTCGGTGTAGTGAGACAGAGCGTTAACGGTCTTGATGGACATCACCGGGCCTTCGAAGGTGGACATCGCGTAGAACGCCAGAGCCACAACCAGGAAACGCAGGATGTAGTCGGTACGCAGACGATCCCATGCACCGGACAGAGTCATCATACCGTTCATCGCTCCACCCCAGGACGGGATGATCATCGCCAGGGAAACAGCGGCACCCAAGGAGCCGGTCCAGTCAGGCAATGCGGTGTATTGCAGATGGTGCGCGCCCAGCCACACGTAACCAAAGGTCAGCGCCCAGAAGTGCAGCACAGACAGACGATACGAGAACACAGGCTTGCCCACTTGCTTAGGCACGAAGTAGTACATGATGCCCAGGAAGCCGCCGGTCAGGTAGAAACCCACGGCATTGTGACCCCACCACCACTGAATCATCGCGTCTTGCACGCCAGTGTAGATAGAGAAGGAGTTGGTCAGACTGACCGGAATCGCCATGCTATTCACAACGTGCAGATAGGTGATCATGATGATCATACCCATCGTGAACCAGTTGGACACATAGATGTGCGAGGTCTTGCGGATCGCCACAGTCATGATGTGATTCAGACCGAAGGACAGCCAGACTACAGCGATCAGGATGTCGATTGGCCACTCCAGCTCGGCATATTCCTTACCGGTAGTCATACCCAGCGGCAGAGTGATCACAGCAGACACGATGATCAGGTTCCAGCCCCAGAAGGTGAACCATGCCAGCTTGTTGCTCCACAGCTTGGTCGAACCGGTGCGCTGCACCATATAGAAACCGGTTGCCATCAATGCACAACCACCGAACGCAAAAATCACCGCATTGGTATGCAGCGGACGCAGACGACCGAACGAAATGTATTCGAGGTCCATGTTCAAGAACGGCCACGCCAATTCCGATGCGACGTACACACCGATCAGCGTACCTACTACAGCGTAGATAGCGGCCGCGATAGTGAACCATCGCACCACTTCCATGTCGTACTTTACTGGTGTCGCTTGAGTTGCTTCCACAGTATCTCCTCCCCAGAGAAAAGTTAAAAACAATGTGTCATCTACCAGATACCCCCCTGGCAAACTACACACTTCTACTTACAGCTTTGTAAAGCTGCGCAATCATGTCATACCAGTCAGGGAGGCGTAAAGGGGAATATCGGGCTTATTTCGCACATTCCCGCCTCGTTCACTCAGGATTAAAATTCATTATTACAGGCAAGCATCGAACGAGGCACAAAATAAACTCTTTATGAATCAATCCGAAATGCCGAAACCGATAGTTTTCGTGCGTAAAACAACAATAACATCCTCGCGGCGGTCCTTTTTCAAATTGGCAAAAAGGAAAAAACATTACTTGATTGATGCCTGCTATTCGACCCCTTGAGACCTCTTCACACACTTTTTTCGCCAAATAAAAAACCGCCCACAAGGGGCGGTTTTGTATTTGGCGGAGAGGGAGGGATTCGAACCCTCGGTACGGGGTTACCGTACGCCTGATTTCGAGTCAGGTACATTCGACCACTCTGCCACCTCTCCAGATGACGCTTGCCGTTTTCGCCAACCATACCAACGTTTTTTCAGCATGAGCGGCGAACAGCGGCGCGCATTCTATCAGCATCCTGCGTTTTCGTGCAGAATGTTGGCATGCACAGCACACCCAGATATTTTAGAGCCACCCTGATCAGCCTGTGTCTGCTGCTCACTGCGTGCGGTCAGAGCCTGCCGGAATGGCGCAACGGCAAGCTGGTCGTGATCGTCCCGGAAAGTTCCTGGGGCGCCAGGGCCGAGTTCGAACGAGAGTTGGTGCAGCTTTTTGCCGACCATTTACACAGTTCCGTAGAACTGATTCCCAGCCCACAAGACAAAATTGACCGCTCGCTACGCCGCCATCACGCTCACTTTGCCGCCGCCTCGCTGCGCAGCGAGATCAATATTGACTCGTTGCATTTTGGCCCAAGTTACCAGACCGTGCGCGAACAAGTAATCTGCGGACGCACCCCCAGACTCCCCAGAAAAATTGCCGAGCTGAGCGGCAACAGCCTGACGGTAGTGGCTGGCTCGGCTCAGGAAACATCCCTGCGCGAATTGCGGGACAGATCGCCGAATCTGCAATGGGAAGCGCGTCGCGGGCTGTCCGCAAGCGAATTACTGCAGGAGGTGGCCGACGGCACTGCAGATTGCGCTGTAGCCAATGAGCTGCAGGTAGCCGATGCGCGCAATTACTACGCCAATCTTGTGACAGCCTTCGACATCGGCACTCCTTCCAGACTCGCCTGGGCATTCTCCCGGGATGTCGATCCAGATCTGCTCAGGGAAGCAAAGACCTTCTTCGCACGCATTCAGCAGGACGGCACGCTGAACCGCCTGCTGGATCGCTACTACGGCCACCGCAACCGCCTGAAACAGATCGATGCGGCCGCATTCGTTACCAGCACCGAACGAGATTTACCGGAATACCGCTCCCTGTTCCAGGAAGCCGCCGACCTGACCAGCATCGACTGGCGGCTGCTCGCCGCACTGGCATATCAGGAATCACAATGGGATCCGCTCGCCACCTCCTACACCAATGTGCGCGGCATGATGATGCTGACCGAAGACACGGCCGACCGCATGGGTGTAAAGAACCGGTTAGACCCGCGCGAGAGCATCATCGCCGGCGCGAAATATCTGGCGCTACTTAAAGAGCAGATGCCAGATCGCATCCCGGAGCCGGATCGCACCTGGCTGGCGCTGGCCGCTTACAACCAGGGCTACGGCCACCTAGAAGACGCGCGCATCCTGACGACGCGCAACGGCGGCAACCCGGACAGCTGGACGGACATCAAGAAATGGATGCCGCTGCTGAACCAGCCCGGCTATTACGAGACTCTCAAGTATGGCTATGCGCGCGGCGGCGAAGCGGTGATCCTGGTGGAAAGCATCCGCAGCTATTACGACATGCTGAAGAGACTGGATTCCGAATCTGTCGCCGCCGAAACAAAGCCGATCTCGTATAGCCTGATCGAGCCGCTCAAGCGCCTGCTGCGCTAATCGTTCCGGGCAGAGCGCTGCTCTTCCAACAGCCGCTCGACCCGTTCCAGCCGCGCGGCGATGTCCGCAAGCAAGCGGTCGGCCTCCTTCTCCTCCTGCTCGACTTTCTCGACCTCGCTGCCGATGAAGAACGCCGCCAGATTCGCGGTCAGCAACGACAGCAGCACCACGCCGAACAGGATCAGCAACGCGCCGAACAGCCGCCCGGCGCCGCTATGCGGCACCACGTCGCCGTAACCAACCGTGGCCATGGTCACCCAGGCCCACCACATGCCGTCCCACACGTCACCGATCGAGGGATCGATGCGAGAGATCATCACTCCCGACAACACCATCGTGATGAACGCCACCGCCAGCGTACTGCCCAGATTGTGGCGTGCCAGCAGCATGCGCGCGGTCCTGGACATGCGCGCCAACAGCATCACCACCAGCAGCAGCCGGAAACTGCGCAACAGCCCGACCAACGGTGCGAACTGCCAGAAGAAGGGGAAGCCCCCGACGATGATGACCAGATTCATCCAATTGCCGGTCAGATAGGCTCGCTTGTCCCGCACCAGCGAGCCGAGCAACACGGTCTCGAAGAAGAACGCCAGCCACACCAGCCAGTCGGCGATGCGCGCTATCTCCTGCGGTATCGCCTGCGTCTCCTCCAGATACCATTGCAGCAGTATCCACAGCGCCACCAGCAGCATCGGCCATTCCAGCCACTTTGCCCATTGCAGCGCCGCCGGGCGTTCGTGTGGCCCGACGCCGGCGATGCCGAACAGGTGGACTATGCGCATCAGGCCGTGAGACTGGTCATACCGCCCATATAGGGACGCAAGACTTCAGGGATGCGCACGCTGCCGTCGGCCTGCTGGTAGTTCTCCAGGACGGCAACCAGCGTGCGGCCGACCGCAAGGCCGGATCCATTCAGCGTGTGCAACAACTCCGGCTTGCCTTGCGCATTGCGGAAGCGCGCCTGCATGCGCCGAGCCTGGAAGGCCTCGAAGTTGGAGCAGGAAGAAATCTCGCGATAGGTGTTCTGCGCCGGCAGCCACACCTCGATGTCGTAAGTGATCGCGGCGGAGAAGCCCATGTCGCCGGTGCACAGTTTCACCACGCGATACGACAGGCCGAGCTTCTGCAGGATGGTCTCGGCGTGGCCGAGCAAAGCTTCCAGCGCTGCATAGGATTCCTCGGGGCGCACCATCTGCACCAGCTCCACCTTGTCGAACTGGTGCTGGCGGATCATGCCGCGCGTATCGCGGCCGTAGGAGCCAGCCTCGGAACGGAAGCATGGCGTGTGTGCGACAAACTTCATCGGCAGCTTTTCCAGCGCCACGATCTCGTCGCGCACCATGTTGGTCACCGGCACTTCGGCGGTCGGGATCAGGTAGAAATTCTCCTCGCCCTCGCCCATCTGGCGCGGCACCTTGAACAAATCTTCCTCGAACTTCGGCAGCTGCCCGGTGCCGCGCATCGAATCCGCGTTCACAATGTAAGGCACATAGGTCTCGGTGTAGCCGTGCTGCTCGGTGTGCGTGTCCAGCATGAACTGCGCGAGCGCGCGGTGCAGCCGCGCCAGCGGGCCTTTCAACAGCATGAAGCGCGCGCCGGAGATCTTCGCGGCGGTCTCGAAATCCAGCCCGCCCAGCCCTTCGCCCAGGCTGACGTGATCCTGCACCTCGAAACCGAACTGCGTGATCTCGCCGACGCGGCGCACCTCGACGTTGTCCGCCTCCGACTTGCCGACCGGCACGCTCTCATGCGGCGTGTTCGGGATCACCGCGAGGAACGCGTCCATCTCCTGCAGCACCTGCGGCAGCTTCGCTTCGAGCTGCTTCAGTTCGTCGCCCAGGCTGACCACCTCGGCCATGATAGACGACGTATCCTCGCCCTTCGCCTTGGCCTGCCCGATCAGCTTGGAGGTCGCATTGCGCTTCGCCTGCAGCTCCTGCGTGCGCGTTTGTATCGTCTTGCGCTCGGCTTCCAGTTGCTCGAACTTCGCGGTGTCCAGTTGATAGCCGCGCGTCGCCAGACGGGCGGCCACATTGGCCAGATCGTTGCGTAATGTTTGTATGTCCAGCATGTCTTCTCTACCTTTATGCAAAGCGGGTAATAGGCTACGCGTACAACCCTTCGCCCTATCTGATGAGGGCACTACAGCCCTGTTTTTATTTTAGTTTCACAGCCTTGAAAATCATACTTCTCGAAAATAGCATCTTCATATTGAAAAGGTGCTTAATAATTTCTCTCGATTGCGGGTTACGGCTGGTTCGCCGCCAATCGCGATTGGCCCACCAATAACCGATAAGAATGAAAGGCAAAAAGAATGGGAATGCAACAACCCTTTTAAGCCTGTCACCGTCAGGCTGCAGCGTTTTCAAACCATGCAATTCGGCAAAATAACGAAGCTGCGTATAGAAGACCGGAGAAACGTGCCCCCTGTCGCGAAGCTCATCCTTTTCAGGAGGGGTTATGTGAAACGGATGAAACTGGAACAAATATCCAGTGCATGCGAGCTGAAAACGGGTGTAGAAATTTTGTACATTCGGCGTTGTGACAATCAGTAAACCGCCTTTTTTTAATACACGAGCCAACTCACCAAACAGAGCTTCCGGCCTCAACACATGCTCAATGCCTTCGGCGCAAATCACGCAATCGAATTCGGCATCGGCAAACGGCAGCTCCTGCTCCATGTTTGCCGACACATAATCCGGACGCTCATCGTTAATATCAGCCGGCACTGCCTGCGCGCCCAGTTTTGCCAAGGAGTCAGAAATCCAGCCGTTCCCTGCCGGCAAATCGAGAATTTTCTTATTTGACAGCTCATTTCCGAAATACTCTTGAACCGTCTTCACAACAATCGGCATATAGCCAGTCACGCCTGAGACGTGAGAAAACCTTACTCTATTCACTGGCACCTCGATTAACAACCATGCTAACGACAGATAAACACGACATCTCTATCACCCCAATTTTCATTTTTTGCCCGTGCATCCAGCTCATGCAAATGCGCCAGCTTCTCCAGTATTTTTTCTTCCAGCACGCTCGTCCGGCTCAAGGGACATTTCCACAGGATCCAAGCCCATAGAACAATCCCCGTCGTGCGCGAGGCGGCATTATACGCGACGTAATCGACGTTCGACTTAGGCTAAGCCGCCATATACAACACCACTTACGCCAACGCCAGATCACCTTCCGGCGAATCCAGCCGCCCGCAAGTCTGTGCTGCGCGCGGCAGCAGGTTAATCGCACGTGCAGCCGACAAAGCCGATATTCCCCCACGCCATGTGCACGATCCGCCACGCCTGAGAGCGAGAGTATCTGGCTATAGAACACCTCACCGAGGCAAAATCGTTGCGTAATATTTAATAACCCACGAGTTACTGAGAAATTGCTCTGTGGCCTATTCAGACTTAGCTCTGATCAGGAACGGCCCCAGCACCAGCGCGTCCAACCCCGCAGCCTGAAACGCGATGATCGCCTCTTCCGCGGTGCGCACGATGGGCTCCTCGTGCATGTTGAAGCTGGTGTTGATCACGCTCGCGACGCCGGTGATCGCGTGATATTCCTTCAGAATATCGTAGTAGTCCGGATTGTCCTCGCGGCGGATCACCTGCGGGCGGGCGGTGCCGTCCACATGCACCGCCGCCGGGATATTCTTCCTGGCGATGTCAGACGCATCATAGGTGACGGTCATGAAGCGCGCGGCGATCTGCTCCTCGTTCCAGTCCGGAAAATATTCCTGCGCATGCTCCTGCAGGATCACCGGCGCAAACGGCATGAATTCGGTGCGCGCGAATTTCCTGTTCAGCCACTGGTTGATGCTCGGGTCATGGCAGGGCGCCATCACCGTACGGTTACCCAGCGCGCGCGGGCCGTATTCCATCCTGCCGTCCGCGCGCGCCACCACCTTGCCGCCGGCGAGCAAGCGCCCTACCGTCTGCGCCAGATTCTCCGGCTCCTCGTAAGCGACGCCCAGTTTCTGCAGTGCCTGCAATGCATTGTCGCGATTGATCTCGGTGCCGAGATAAACCGGGGCGAGTTCGGGACGCAGGCCGCCGTGCAGACGCGCATACACCTCGAACGCCGCACCGGTCGCCAATCCGCCATCGCCCATGTTCGGATGGACATAGATGTTCTCGACACCGGGCAACTCAAGGATGCGCTGGTTCAGCTTCACGTTGGAGAACACGCCGCCGGCCAGCGCCAGCTTGCCGACCTTAAGCGTCTCGACCTGCTGCTGCACCCACTCGCAGATCATCTTCTCGGTATAGGCCTGCAGGCCCGCGGCGATATCTTCGCGCGACAGCTCACCGCACAATTCCTTGACCACTGCACGTCCCATCGGCAATGCCGGACGCAGCAGCACGCGCGTCAGCTGCGCATCGAACAGCGCATCCCAATCTCCCGGATGGCTGTGCGCCAGCAAGCGCGACAGGAGCGGCTCCGGATTGCCGAAAGCCGCCAGCCCCAGCACCTTGCCCTCGTGCCGACCGGGGATAAAATCAAGGTAGTGCGTGACCGCCGAATACAGCAAGCCGATGCTATTCAGACAGGACAGGTGCGCGACCTCGCGCATCTTGCCGCTCTCGCCGACCCACACCGAGCCACAGGAAAAATCGCCAGTACCATCCAGCGTAATGACACCGACGCGCTCGTCGCCGAACGGGCTCGCGTAATAGGCCGATGCCGCATGCGCCTGATGGTGTTCGACCGCATGCATAGGCTTATCGGCCAGCATGCCCTCGGGCTTCCTGCGCGGACGCAGCACCCGAGAATAACGCTCGAACTGGTGCTTCCGGCAGAACTTGTGCAGCTCCGGGTCCTGTTTGCCGAGCAGCGCAATCCTTGCGAACAACTTGTCCAGATAGGGTTTCTGCTCGCGGCGCGACAGGTTCGCCTGCGCGACCACATCGACGTCCTGCTCGCGCAGCCCCGCGATCGCCAGCACTTCGGCAATCGCTCCCGCCGGATAGGCATTGTCGCCCTTGATTCTGGAGATGCGCTCCTCCTCCACCGAGGCGACCAGCTTGCCGTCGATCAGGATAGAGGCTGCGGAATTGTGCTCGCGCCGATTTCCGTTGATGCCGAGTATGATCATAAAAGGCTCATCAAAAATTTTTTGCTGCGATTATTAGCTGCCGCGCTTTTTTCCGGCCGCCGCATCCAATGCTTTCAGATGCGCGAGCTTCTCCGATATTTTCGCTTCCAGTCCGCGTTCGGTCGGTTCATAGAAACTCACCTCCGGCATCCCGTCCGGGAAATAATTCTCGCCCGCCGCATAGCCACCTGCCTCGTCGTGCGCATAACGGTAATCCCGGCCATAGTCCAACTGCTTCATCAGTTTGGTCGGTGCGTTACGCAGATGCAGCGGCACTTCGCGCGAACCGTCGCGTGCCACGAAAGCTCGGGCGGCGTTATACGCGACGTAACCGGCATTCGATTTTGCCGCGACTGCCATATACAACACCGCCTGTGCCAGCGCCAGTTCGCCTTCGGGCGAGCCGAGTCGCTCATAGGTCACGGCAGCCTCGTTGCACAACTGTATCGCGCGCGGATCGGCCAGGCCGATGTCTTCCCAGGCCATGCGCACGATGCGCCGGGCCAGATAGCGCGGATCGGCGCCGCCATCCAGCATGCGCACCAGCCAGTACAGCGCCGCATCGGGATTGGAGCCGCGCACCGACTTGTGCAGCGCGGAGATCTGGTCGTAGAACGCCTCGCCGCCCTTGTCGAAACGGCGCATTTTTTGCGCCAGCGTGGCGTCGAGGAACTGCGTATCGATCCTGCCGACCTTGGCCGCATTGGCGGCGGTCTGCAACTGTTCCAGCACGTTGAGCAAACGGCGCGCATCGCCGTCGGCATAGCCGATCACGCGCTCCTTCGCTGCTGCGTCGAACTCCAGCCCCTGCAACGCGACCTGCTGTGCGCGCTCGAACAGCTCCCCCATCTCGGCTTCGGACAAGGATTGCAGCACATACACCTGCGCCCGCGACAGCAGCGCGTTGTTCAATTCGAACGAGGGATTCTCGGTGGTCGCGCCGATGAAAGTGACCAGCCCCTGCTCGACATAGGGCAAGAACGCATCCTGCTGCGACTTGTTGAAGCGGTGCACCTCGTCGACGAACAATATCGTGTGACGACCGCTCTGCTGCAGCGTCAGCTCGGCCTGCGCGATCGCCTCGCGGATATCCTTCACGCCGGACAGCACAGCCGACAGCGGCACGAACTCCGCATCGAACGCCGACGCCATCAGCCGCGCCAGCGTGGTCTTGCCCACACCAGGCGGCCCCCACAGGATCATCGAATGCAGCTTGCCGGACTGGAACGCGAGCCGTAGCGGCTTTCCCCCGCCCAGCAGGTGCGATTGTCCGATCACCTCGTCGATGTGCTTCGGCCGCAGCCGCTCGGCAAGCGGCGCGGCGGGTTGGTTGGCCGCAAACAGGTCGCCCATTATTCGCTCAGCACATCCGCGCCCTTCGGTGGCACGAACTTGAACAGGGACGGCGAGAGTTGAGGATTGCGTTTCAGTCCGGAGAAACGCAGCACGGTCTTGTGGCCGAACTGGTCGTTCAACTCCATGATCACAAGTTCCGCCTGTGCGTTGAACGCCATCAGGATGCCGCTGAAGCTGCTGTCCTGCGCCTTCGGCGTGGCTCGCAGCCAGTCCAACCCATCCTGCGTACCACTCTCCTTCAGCGTAAAACCGCGCTCGATCTCGTTGCTGCCGGACAGCAACGCCGCCGGGCTGCTTCCCAGCGCTGCATCCAGCTTCCTCACGGTCACCTGATTCAAGTCCGCGTCGTACAGCCAGAACTTCGCGCCGTCGCCGACGATGAGTTGCTCGTAAGGCTTCTGGTAGGTCCAGCGGAACTTGCCGGGGCGCACGAACTGCATCGTGCCGGACGCACTCTGGATGCGCTTGCCGTTTTGATCCAGCACCACTTGGATGAAGTCGGCCTGCGCGGATTTAGTCGAGGCGATGAACTCCTTCAGCTTGTCGATGCCGCCGGCATGGGCGGAAAGCGAAGAGAACAACAGCATCAGAGCAGCAAAAATATATTTCATCATTTCCCAATCCAGAATGGCGTAGGGGCACGGCGCGCCGTGCCCCTACCGTAACGCGTTTTTCAATCCTGTCGTGCAGGCGCGATCACCTCGCGGTTGCCGTTGCTCTGCATCGCGGTGACGATGCCGGCCGCTTCCATCTGCTCGATCAGGCGCGCGGCGCGGTTGTAGCCTATGCGCAGCTGGCGCTGCACCGAGGAGATCGACGCGCGGCGCGACTTCAGCACGATATCCACCGCCTGGTCGTACAAGGGATCGGTTTCGGCATCCAGCGCGGGACCGCCTTCGCCGTCCTCGCCGCCCGTTTCTTCCAGCGAATTCAGCACGCCGTCGATGTATAACGGCATGCCCTGCGCCTTGAGGTATTCGGTGACGCGATGCACTTCCTGGTCCGACACGAACGCGCCGTGCACGCGCTGCGGATAGCCGGTGCCCGGCGGCAGGTAAAGCATGTCGCCCTGTCCCAGCAGCGCCTCCGCGCCCATCTGGTCGAGGATGGTGCGCGAGTCGATCTTGGAAGACACCTGGAACGCGACGCGCGTCGGCACGTTGGCCTTGATCAGGCCGGTGATTACGTCCACCGACGGGCGCTGAGTCGCCAGCACCAGATGAATGCCGGAGGCACGCGCCTTCTGCGCCAAGCGAGCGATCAATTCCTCGATCTTCTTGCCGACCACCATCATCAGATCGGCCAGCTCGTCGATGAACACCACGATCAGCGGCAGCTCTTCCAGCGGCTCCGGGCTCTCCGGCGTGATCGTGAACGGATTGGTCAGCGGCTGCCCGTTCTTTTCCGCCTCGCGGAATTTCTGGTTGTAGCCGGCAATGTTGCGCACTCCGAAATGGGACATCAGCTTGTAGCGCCGATCCATCTCCTGCACGCACCAGTTCAGGCCGGATGCGGCCTGGCGCATGTCGGTGACCACCGGGCAGAGCAGATGCGGGATGCCTTCATACACGGACAACTCCAGCATCTTCGGATCGACCAGCAGCAAGCGCACCTGCTGCGGCGTGGCCTTGTACAGCAGCGACAGGATCATCGCGTTGATCGCCACCGACTTGCCCGAACCGGTGGTGCCGGCGACCAGCACATGCGGCATCTTGGCGAGGTCGGCGACCACCGCCTTGCCGGCGATGTCCTTGCCCATCGCCATCGTCAGCGCCGAGCCCATGTCGGCATACACCTGCGAGCCGAGGATTTCGGACAACTGCACAATCTGGCGCTTCGGGTTCGGTAGTTCCAGCGCCATGTAGGCCTTGCCGGGGATGGTCTCGACGACGCGGATGCTGACCACCGACAACGCACGCGCGAGGTCCTTGATCAGGTTGACGATCTGACTGCCCTTCACGCCGACCGCGGGTTCGATCTCATAGCGCGTGATCACCGGGCCGGGATAGGCGCCGACGACCTTGACCTCGACGCCGAATTCCTTGAGCTTGCGCTCGATCAGGCGCGAGGTGAATTCCAGCGTGTCGACCGACACCGTCTCGACATGCTGCGTAGGCTGGTCCAGCAGATGCAGCGGCGGCAACGGCGAGTCCGGCATCTCGGAGAACAGCGGGGCCTGCTTCTCCTCGATCACCCGCGTGGATTTCACCACCTCCACCACGGGCATCTCGATATGGATGGGCTGATGCTCGACGACGCGCTTCTTTTCTTCTGCGACGACAACGGTGCGTTCCTGCATCGCCTGTGCGCCGATACGCTTGTCGCGCCGGGTCTGCCAGCTGCGCCATGCCCATTGCCCGCCGTTTTCCAGCGCCGCACCCAGCCGATCCATGAAGCGCAACCAGGAAAGCCCACTGAACACGCTGAGCCCGGTAGCGATCAACGCCATCAACAACAACGTTGCACCGGTGAACCCCAGCAGGTGACTCAGCGCTTCGCCGACCAGCTCCCCGAACATCCCGCCGGGCGCAAGCGGCAACGCGGCTTGCAGGGTATACAGACGTATCGCTTCCAGCGCACTGCTGGCCAGCAGCAACACCATGAAACCGATCACGGAAACCTGAAAGGTGCGCTTGCAGAAAACACTGTCGGCGCGCAACTCGCGATAGCCCGCCCACACGCGCTGCACAATGAACACCACCCACCACCATGCGGAAACGCCGAACAGATAGAACAGCAGATCGGAGAGATAGGCCCCCAGCACGCCGCCGGGATTGGAAGTCAGTGCACCGCTGGCGCTATGCGACCAGGCCGGATCGGCAGGATCGTAGCCGTAAAGCGCCACCGTAAAATAGGCCGCTAGCGCGGCCAGCAGCAGCCAGCGCGATTCGCGCAACAACATGAGCAACTTGTTGCCCGGCGTTTCGCCGCGCGCATCAATCATTGGCGGCACCGATCAGCCCCATTTGCTCGGCCAGGCGCACCGCCTCCATGCGGTTGTTCACGCGCAGCGTCTGATAGGTCGACGCGACATGGATCTTGACCGTGCCTTCGGCGAGATTCAGGCGCTCGGCGATCTCCTTGTTGGACAAGCCTTCGGCGATGCAATGCAACACCTCCATCTGGCGTGCCGTCAGGCCGAATTCGTTGGTTCTCGTGCTGCGCCGGTCGATTCTCTCCGCGTCCTGACGGCATGTATCTTCGCTCGGACGCAGCAATTGCGGCGGCACATATACGCCGCCGGACAGCACCAGATTCAGTGCGCTGAGCATCAGCGGCGCACTGGAGTTCTTGCACACGAAACCAAGTGCCCCGGATGCCATCACCCTCTCCATGATAGAACGGCTCTCTTCGCCCGACACCACCATCACCGGGATATGCGGATAACGCTGATTGAAATAGCGTATGGACATGGGCCCGTCGCTGCCAGGCATATTCAGATCCAGCAGCGCCAGATCCAGATCCGGGTTGTTCTCGGCCAATCTCAACGCCTCGTTAAAGCTGCCCGCTTCCAGTATCTCGGACACCTCGGGCAGTTGCTGCAACACCAGACGCATCCCTTCGCGAAACAGCGCGTGATCGTCCACCAGCATCAATCTCATAACCTCTCCCTGTCCGGCCTATACCGCCGAATCGTTCGCCATCATAACATCCGGTCCGCGCGCCGGAATCACGAAACTGAAACAGGTGCCTTCGCCCTGGGTGGAACTCACCTGTATCCGGCAATCCAGCAATCGCACCAGCCGTTCGACGATAGCCAGGCCCAGGCCCAGCCCCTTGCTGCGGTCGCGCTGCCTGTTACTCACCTGATAGTATTCCTCGAAAATATGCGGCAAATGCTCGGGCGGGATGCCTATACCGCTATCGCACACTTCGATTCGCACCCCCTCGTCCACCAGCCGGCAAGTCACGGTTACCCCGCCCCGCTCGGTGTAACGGATGGCATTTGAAAGCAGATTGCGCAGGATGCGTTCCAGCAGCAACGGATCGCTGCGTATCATCCCGGAACAGGATTCCATCTCGAGACTCAAGCCCTTGTCCCGCGCCAGCATCGCGAATTCACCGCGTAGCTTGTCCAGCAACGGATCAAGTGCAAACGGCTCGAAAGTCGCCTGCACCACCCCGGCATCCAGCCTGGAAATATCCAGCAGCGTATCGAACATCGAGCACATCACCTCGACGGAACGCTCCAATTGCCTCACCGTCGCCCTCGTCTGCTCGCTCAGCGTGCCGCTCTTCAGCACCTCCACGTACATCGCCAGTGCATGCATAGGCTGACGCAGGTCGTGGTTGGCGGCGGCGAAGAATTGCGACTTCATCCTGCTGGCCATTTCGGCGTCCTGTTGCGCCTGTTCGGCGCGCTGTTTCTGCTGCACCAGTTGTCCGACCAGCTTGGCATTCTCCCATTCGCTGCGCAGCGATTGCTCGAAAGTCCGGATCAATCCTCGACCGGCATTCATCACAAACACCAAATAAACGAAAAGCAGCAGCCCAAGGATGAAATGAGCCCTGTCGCCAATTGCGAAATTCAGGAACGCAACGGGAAGGATCAACAGCGCCAGAAAAATATACAACGAGGGAGGAAAGACCGGATTAAGCGTCACCGCGCCGGCAGCTACTCCCAGAATCACGCAGATCAGCAAGGCCTGATAACCCAGGTCGCCAGGAACGAACATCAGCACGCCAGCCCATCCCCATATCGCGCCCACCAGACTGACAAACACAATGAAGCGCGTGCGCCATGCCCTGCATTCGTCCAGGCTTTGCAGCCTGTCCCGATAGCGCCACCAGTAATAGACCTCGACCGCATGTATCGCAAACTGCGCGGACAGCCAGCCCAACAACACGCTGTGCGCAACTGCATCCCACATCATGGTGCACAGCAAAATCCCCACCAGCAACTGGCTGGCGATCATCAGCAGATAGTTGTCCAGCCGCGCGCGCAATTGTCCGGCACGGATCGGCAGGTTCACCGCATTGAGGTCGCTGGAAGTCCAGACATAGAGCCTGTCGATCATCGTCATCATTTGCTCCTGTCCAGCGCCAGCAACAAGCGGATATCGTCCGCCAGCCACTCGGCGCGCTGCCCATAGGGTGCGAGCAAACGAGTCCGGCCCTCGGTGTCGATCAGAAAGGTTCCGGCGCTGTGATCCATGTTGTAACCGGAGCTGGTCGGCTGCCTCTGGTAAACCACCCCGAATGCCTTGGCAACCTGTGCGGTTGCCTGCGCATCGCCATACAGCGCAAGGAACGAGGGCTCGAAGGCCGGTACGTATTGCGCCAGCATCTCGGGCCGGTCACGCTCCGGATCGACCGTAACGAACAGCACCTGCACCCGCGCCGCATCCTTGCCCAGCAGACGCATCGTCTGCGCCAGATCGGCCAGCGTGGTCGGGCACACGTCGGGGCAATGGGTGTAGCCGAAGAACAACACCACCGCCTTGCCGCGAAAATCCGCCAGCGAGCGCGGTTTGCCGTTGTGGTCGGTCAGCCGAAAATCGGCCTGGGCCAGCTTCGTGCCGGCCTCGCTGGCATGGAACGGCGACGGCAGCCTGGGCTCGCCGCAACCAGCCAACAGGCCGATCAACAGCAGGAGCCAAAAATTACGCAGCAACATGACAACTCCCGCTCCATCCATAAGAATAAAAAGTGTAGCCCACCTTGATCAGTCCATATACGCCGAACCCCGCCACCATCAGCCCTGCGGCCAGCCGCACGCGCGGCGACTGCACCCAGCTCCGGATGCGCCCCCAGAACAGTCCTATCGCCAGCAGATTCGGCAGCGTGCCCAGACCAAACGCCAGCATGATAGCCGCGCCGCTCTGCATGCTGCCACTGGCCAGCGCGGTCAGCAGTACGCTATATACCAGACCGCAAGGCATCCAGCCCCACAGCATGCCCAGCAGCAAAGCATGCTTCAGTGTGCGCACCGGCAACAGTCGCCGGGTCAGCGGCTGAATACGCCGCCACAGTCCGCCGCCCAGACGTTCGACGCGCCGCACCAGCGCACCGCTACCGGACAGATACAGCCCCAGCGCGATCAGCATCAGGCTGGATAGCGCAAACAGCAGATGTTGCACCGGCACCTGATCGCGCAGCAGCAGTCCGGCCTGCCCGACCGCCCCGACCAGCGCGCCGGCGGCCGCATAGCTCATCAACCGCCCGCCGTTGTAAGCCAGATGAAACGGCCAGCGCGCGCCAGCAAAAATCATGGTCCGCACGCCGACAGGCGTGTGACGTTCGGCCCCTCTCCCGCTAGCGGGAGAGGGCTTAGGCAATTGTGCCGTCAGAATGCCGACGATGCTGCCGCACATGCCGAGGCAATGCACGCCGCCCAGCAGGCCGACGAAGAACACCGCGACGATGCCGAATTCGGTCATGCTCCCGGTTCCAGCAAGTCGGTATCCAACAGCAGTGAGACCTCGCGCGCATCCGGTTGCGCAGAATGCGGAGCTATGCCCAGCAAGGGCGCTGCGATGCGCTGCTTCAGTGCGGCGATATTTTCGTCCAGCATCGCCATATCGGAATCCACGACGTTCGCGACCCAACCGGCCAGCGTCAGGCCGCGCGCAGCGATAGCCTCGACGGTCAGCAGCGCGTGGTTCAGGCAGCCCAGCCGCATCCCCACCACCAGCACGACCGGGATGTTCATCTGCTGCACCATGTCCGCGCTGTCCTGCTCGTCGTTCAGCGGTACGCGAAAACCGCCCGCCCCTTCGACGATCACGATGTCGGCCTGCGCACTCAACTCGGAATAAGCCTCCAATATCCGGTTGAGACTGATGCGAATGCCGGCAAAGCGTGCGGCCAGATGCGGCGCGACCGGCTGTACGAAACTGTAGGGATTGATCTGACCGAGGCCGGCCAGCACACTGCTCGCCGCACGCAGCTGACGCACGTCTTCGTGCATACCGTCGTCGCAACCGGCGGCGACCGGCTTCATGCCGACCACGCTACGACCGCGTGCCGCGAAGGCATGCAGCAGCGCGCAGCTGATCAGCGTCTTGCCGACGCCGGTATCGGTTCCGGTAACGAAATAGTTCATTTCAGGTTAAATCATAACAAAGACAGTTATCCGCAGATTACGCAGATTTCCGCAGATTAAACAGCAAAAAGTCTCGTAAATCATGCGCACCTTCCGGGCAAGTAATTCATCGAATATAAGCGCATGGGAATCTGCGTTAATCTGTGTAATCTGCGGATCAAAGCTTGAACGGTGTCTGGATGATAGCCGCCCCGTCGCGCGTGGTGCGCGGCTGCGGCTTCCAGGCGTGACCATAAACCACTTCATAGGTAGCGGGCAACTTGCCGTTGCTGCGCAAGCGCTCGTAATTGTCGAGCAACCGCGCCCACGCCTGCTTGCCCATCAACCCCTGACCGCGTCCTGCGGTCGCGTTATGTGCGCCTATGGCCTTGAGGTCATGCAACACACCGCGCACGTCGTCGTAGGTCAGCGTCAAGTATTCCATATCCATCACCGGATCGGCGAAACCGCCGCGCACCAGCATGTCACCGATGTCATGCATGTCGGTGAAACGATTCAGATGGCTGTGTCCGTCCACACCGTCGAATGCCCGCCGCAACTCTTTCAGTGTGTCCGGGCCGAAGGTGCTGAACATCAGCAAGCCCTCCACCTTCAGCACACGATGCAGCTCGACGAAGGTCGCCGGCAGGTCGTTGCACCATTGCAGTGCGAGGTTGGACCACACCATATCGATGCTGCCGGACGCGATCGGCAACGCCTCGACGTCGCCGCAGACATAGCCCTGCTTCGCGCCACCGAACAGCTTGCGCCACCAGCCCGAATGCCCGCGCGCGTTCTGCAGCATACCGATCGCGATGTCCAGCGCGACCAGTTGCGCCGCGGGATAGCGCTCGCCCAACTGGCGCATGCCCCAGCCGGTGCCGCTGCCGACATCGAGGATGCGCGCCGGCTGCAGCTTGATGTAATCGAGCCGCTCCAGCATGCGAGCGCACACCTCGCGCTGCATCACCGCCGCAGCATCGTAATCGGCCGCCGCGCGACTGAAGGCGCGACGCATCTGCTGCTTATCTATGGAAAACTCATTCATCCAGAAAACTCTTCAGGCATTCGACAAATTGATCCGGGTGGGACAGGAACGGCGCATGCGCCGCACCCGCCAGCATCGCCAGCCGCGCATGCGGCACCCGCTCCGCAATAAAGCACGATGCCTCAAGCGGAGTGAGCGTATCACGTTCGCCGGCTATCACCAGCGTGGGCTGTCCGATTTGCGGCAAGGCATCGCGCAAATCGCAGTCGCGCAGTATCTCCAGCCCGGATCGCAACGCGGCCAACTCCGGTTCGCCGCGGCTGAATAATTTGCCACGCAACTCGGCCAACAACTCGCGCTCATTCTCGCTGCCGCGCACCTGCAGTGCGAGAAAGCGGCGCAGCGTCAGCGCATAGTTCTGCTGCAACGCGGAGGCGAATTCAGCCAGCACCTCCATCGCCATCGCGCAATCCCAACCGGGTTGTCGCACGAAACAAGGCGTGCTCGCTACCAGCGCCAGACGCCGTACCTGCTGCGGATGCAGCTGCGCCCAACGCAACGCGATCTGCCCGCCGAGAGACCAGCCGCAGAGATTCAGCGGTTCGTCGAACTGCGCACTTAACTCGTCGACGATGGAATCCAATGAGCCTTGTAGGGTGGGTGAAGCGTAGCGATACCCGCCACTCGTCATATGATGGGTATCGCTGTGCTCAACCCATCCTACGTCTTTCGTTCTCTTCTCTGGGCTAAATCCATGCCCCGGCAGATCCACCGCGATCACGCGAAAATCGCGAGCCAACCGTACGGCCGCGTTCCCCCACATCCCACCATGCATGCCCCAGCCGTGGATCAGCAGCAGCGGTTCGCCGCTGCCGAACTCCTCAACATGCAAGTTCATGCAAAGCCTCGATCAGACGTCCGACGTCTTCTTCACTATGCGCGGCCGACAGCGTGATCCGCAGCCGTGCGGTGCCCTGCGGCACGGTCGGCGTGCGAATCGCCACAACCCAGATGCCGCGCTCGCGCAGCTCCTCGCTCAGCTTGAGCGCATGCTGGTTGTCGCCGATCAACAGCGGCTGGATCGCGGTATCCGACGGCATCAACTGCCAGGGCAAGTCCGCCAGCCCTGCGCGCAATTGCGCAATCAGTTTATGCAGATGTTCGCGCAACACGTCCCCCTGCTCGATCAGGTCCACGCTCTCCAGCAGCGCGACCGACAGCGCCGGCGGCGTGGCGGTGGTATAGACGTAGCTGTTCGCATGATTGACCAGTGTGTCGATGACTGCCTGTTCGGCCGCGACAATGGCGCCGAACACGCCCGCCGCCTTGCCCAGCGTCGCCATGTAGATGATGCGCGGCGATGCGATGCCGAAATGCGAGAGCGAGCCGCGTCCCTGCTCGCCCAGCACGCCGAAGCCATGCGCGTCGTCCACATACAGCCAGGCATCGTGCAGCTCGCACAACGCCAGCAGTTCGCGCAAGGGCGCCAAGTCGCCATCCATGCTGAATACACTATCGGTGACGACGAGTTTGCGCCCGCTCTTCGTCTGCTCCAGCAGCTGTGCCAGTTGCGCGACGTCGCCGTGGCGATAGCGCTTCACCCCGGCACGGCACAGCAGCATCGCATCGTTCAGCGAGGCGTGGTTGAGCTTGTCGGCGAACACCGTATCGCCCCGTCCAACCAGCGCCTGCACCGTACCCAGATTCGCCATGTAGCCGGTAGAAAACAGCAGCGCGGCAGGCTTGCCGACAAAGGCTGCGAGCCGCTGTTCGAGTTGGTGATGCGCCGTGCTGTGGCCGCTCACCAGATGGGCGGCGCCCGCACCGAGGCCATGCTGCAGCGCGCCTTCCTGCAACACCTTGATGAGCCGGGGATGATTCGCCAACCCAAGGTAATCGTTGCTGCTAAACGAGAGCAGCAGCTTGCCGTCGACCTCGACATGCGGCGACTGCGGGCCGGAGATCATGCGCCGCTGGCGCAGCAGGCCCTGCGCGGCGCGCTCGTCGAGTTCATTTTGAAGTTGAGTGAATGGCATCGGTCTTGGTAGGTTGGGTTAGGCGCGTTTCGCGCCGTAACCCAACGCAACGCAATGTCGGGTTACGCTACGCTAACCCGACCTACATTATCTCGTCGAGTTCGTTTTGAAGTTGAGTGAATGGCAAAGTTATATTGTCCGCAGATTACACAGATTCACGCAGATTCAATCCGTTTAATCTGTGTAATCTGCGGATAAGCCTTTAATGTTTTTCCGCAAACGGGTACATACCCAGCTTGTCCAGCAATGCCCGATCGCGTCCCACATCGGGGTTGCCGGTGGTCAGCAACTGGTCGCCATAGAAGATGGAATTCGCGCCGGCCAGGAAGCACAGCGCCTGTATCGCATCGGACATCTGCTGGCGACCGGCGGACAGGCGCACGCGCGCGGTCGGCATGGTGATACGCGCGACCGCGATGGTGCGCACGAAATCCAGCGGATCAAGCTCTTCCTGTTCGGCCAGCGGCGTGCCCTCGACCTTGACCAGATTGTTGATCGGCACGCTCTCGGGATAGGGCTCCATGTTCGCCAGTTGCGCGATCAGGCCGGCGCGCTGGGTCAGATTCTCGCCCATGCCGACGATACCGCCGCTGCACACATGCAGGCCGGCACGGCGCACGCGCTCCAGCGTGTCCAGTCTGTCCTGATAGTCGCGGGTGCTGATGATGTTGCCGTAAAACTCCGGCGTGGTATCGAGATTGTGGTTGTAGTAATCGAGGCCGGCGGCGCGCAGCTGCTCGGTCTGCTCGTCGTTCAGCATGCCCAGCGTTGCGCAGGTCTCCATGCCCAGCGCGCGCACTTCCTTGACCATCTCGACCACGGCGGCCATGTCCTCCTCGGTCGGCTCGCGCCATGCGGCCCCCATGCAGAAGCGGTCGGCACCGGCGTCCTGCGCAGCCTTGGCGGCCTTCACCACCTCGCTCACATCCAGCATCTTTTTATTTTCGACGCCTGCATTATGAAACGCCGATTGCGGGCAATAGCCGCAGTCCTCGGAACAGCCGCCGGTCTTGATCGACAGCAACGTGGAAAGCTGCACCGCATTCGGGTCGAAATGCTCGCGATGGATTTGTTGCGCCTGATACAACAGGTCGGCGAACGGCAGTTTGAATAACGCTTCGATGTCTTCCACGCTCCAGCGCTGCGGAGTAACGCTCGGCTTCAACGGACGGATAAATTCTATGGTCTGGGTAGTCATGGCTTATCGAAATTAAATTGATGGAAGCGGGGCTTCTCTGTGCGCTTAGCTGGCGGGCTTATTCCGCTCCGCCAGACTTCGGTATGATGGAACGGAAGCGGCGCATCATCCTAGAAAGGGCGATAACTTGTCAATTTTTCAAGATGCACTACTGAACATCCGCACAACAATCGAGCAACTGCTACCCGCTCAGCCCTGCGTGCTGTGCGGCCGCATGAGCCGCGACGGTCAGTGGTGCGCCGCCTGCGACCGCACGCTACCCCATCTCGCCGAGACCCACTGCCCGGCCTGCGCGTTGCCTACGCCAGCTGGCGAGCTGTGCGGTCACTGCCTGAAACGGCCGCCGCTGTTCACGCACACCACGGCCGCATACGCTTACGCCTATCCGCTCGACCGATTGATCCAGGCGATGAAATACCGCGAACGGCTCGCACTGACCCAGGCCTTCGCCGACAAGCTGTCGCAACGTATAGCCCGCAGTTGCCTGCCTGATTATGTAATCGCAATGCCGCTGCATCCCGCCAAGCTGCGCGAACGCGGCTTCAACCAGTCGCTGCTGATCGCCGCCGCAATCGCCCGCCCGCTGAGTCTCGAATTGCTGCCGCACGCCTGCCGGCGGGTGCGCGACACGCCGCCGCAATCAGCCCTGCCCTGGAAGGAACGCAAGAAAAATGTGCGCGATGCGTTCTGTTGCGACATGGACTTGAGCGGCAAACATGTCGCACTGGTGGACGATGTGCTGACCACCGGCGCCAGCCTGAACGCGCTCGCCGCCGCAGTGCAGAAGCGCGGCGCAGCCGAAGTGTCGGCCTGGGTGGTGGCGCGAACGATCAAAAAGTAGGAGCGAGGATTGTGGAAAACCGCCAGCACTCAGCACTCGCCCCTGCTTCAAAGCCCGTTGAGCTTACGCTGGATGAACGCCTTCAAGTCGGGACTGAGATTCTTGCTTTCCAGCGCCTGCTGGTATGCAGCCTTGGCCTCTTCGGTACGGCGCAGTGCTTGCAGGGAAATCCCGTAGCCCATCAGCCAGGCACCGTTGCCCGGTTGCAGTTGCAGGGCGGCCTGATAATGGGTGACGGCCTCGGCATGGCGGCTATTGCGCTGCTGCAACGCGGCGAGGAAAGCCTGATAGTCGGCCTTCGCTTCGGCGTAGGTTACCGACCTTTCCAGTGTGGCCAGCGCCTCGCCCGTCGCACCGCGTTCCACCTGCAGGCGCGCCAATAACATAGCAAAACCGGTGTGTTGCGGCCGGTCTTTCAGGCGCTCCTGCAATAACTGCTCGGCATCCCCGCTGCGCTTTTCCTCCTGCAACAACACTACCAGCGCCTGACGCGCAGCATCGTGAGCCCCATCCAGTTGCAGCGCCGCCTGATAACTCGCCATCGCATCTTTGCTGCGGCCACCTTGCATCGATTCGACGCCCCTGCGGAATTCGGCCTCGGCCTGCTGAGCGCGGCTGACCTGCTTCATCGGTATCTCACCAGTCTCTGGCGGAGCGACTGGCGCCAGCCTCAGGTTATCGGGACGCACTTCCGGTTTCGGCGCAACCGCCCGGCTCGCCGCTGGAGCGGGAGTCGCGATGCGCGGTTTCACTGGAGGCTTATCCTGAACCGCCAACGCAGCGGGTTTCGGCGGCACGATCGCTTTCGCCTTGGCAACCGCCTGCGGCGCTATCTGCGGATGCACGGCGGAAGCCGAAACGACGACCGGCACCGAGGAAACCGGCACGACTGCCTGTACGGTGGGTTGAGGGATCACCGCGGACACGGGCACGGCGGAATGACTCACCATAATGTCCGGCGCCGCGCTGCCCGATCCCGGCCCGATTATCGCGGACATGACGGGCGCGACGGTAGCCACGGCCAGCGACACGCGCTGTTTCACGCCGCCCGCATCGATGCCGCGCGCCAGCCACCACCATGCCGCTCCCGCCAGCAACAGCAACAACACAGCCAGCAGCATGCGCCGGGACCGCTGCGGCGGCACGGCACGCACCAGATCCAGCTCCTGCTCAACGTGCACTCCGCGCCGCTCAAGCTGAGCCAGCACCTGGTTGATGACGCTCATCGCAACAAGAACCAGCCGATTCCCAGCGAAACGACAACCGCCGTTACGGTCAGGGCGAGCGCCCAGGGCAGCCAGTCGCGGCGCACTTCCGGCGTATCGGCTGCGGCGTCGCGAATATGCCGCGCGTGCACCCGCTGCACCCCCTCGCCATAGGCCAGCATCAGTGCCTTGTGCGCGACAATATTCACCAGCCGCGGGGTGCCGCGGGTAATGCGGTGCAGCTTGGACACCGCCGCCCGGCCGAACAGCGTTTCACCGGAATAGTTGGCGATGGACAAACGGTGTTGCAAATAACGCTCCAGCTCATCGCGATTCAGGCCGCGCAGCTCATACTGAAAGCTGATGCGCTGGCGCAACTGGCGCACCGAATGATGCTGCAAACGCTCGTTCAATTCAGGCTGACCGAACAGCACCACCTGCAGCAGCTTGCGTTTCTCGGTCTCCAGATTGGTCAGCAGGCGCAGCACTTCCAGACTCTCCAGCGGCATCGCCTGCGCCTCGTCCAGACACACCAGCGCGTGCTGCCCCTTGCTGGCGCACTCCAGCAACGCATAGGTCAAACCCTTCAGCAGTTGATGCTGGTCGGCGTCCTTCTCCAGCGGCACGCGAAACTCGTCGGCCAAGGCAAGCAACAGGCTGCGCGGTTCGAGATAGGGATTGGGAACATAAGCCGTGACGAAGCGTCCCGTGGCAGCCGTAGGCGTGGCGTGATCCTGCGTGCCGATCACGGTGGTAGGACGCAAATCCTGATTCAATGCGGCAAGAAATTTGCGGCACAACAAGGTCTTGCCGTAACCCACCTCGCCGGTGATCTTGATGAAGCCCTCGCCGCTGCGAGCCGCCACCAGCAAGGTATTGAGCGCCTCCTGATAGCTGCTGCAGGTAAAAAAGAAACTGGTATCGGGGGTCAGACTGAATGGCGGCTGGCGCAGCCCGAAATGTTCGAGGTACATATCAGGGCCTGCCGCCCTGCCCGGACATATTGCCGAAGCGATCACGGCTCTGGGTGATGTCCTGCGACCAATCCTTATCGTTGTCCACCACCGTTGGTTTCAGCAAAATCACCAGTTCGCGCTTCTCGTTGCGCTTGCTGGTCTGGCCGAACAACTTTTTCGGCATGCCGGGCAAACCGGACTGGTCGTCGAAGGTCGCCTGGCGCATCAGACCACCGATCGCGACAATCTGACCGTCGCGAGCTCGCACGATACTGTCGGTCTCGGAAATGGAACTGGAAGCCAGCGGCAGATTCAGCGTTCCGCCTACACCGCCGACATCCACCGTCTTGTTCACCGTAGTAACCAGGCTTACCGACGGATGCACATGCAGAATGATCTCGTTGTTCTCGTCTATGCGCGGCGTCACATCCAACGCGATGCCCGAGAAGAATGGCTGCAGCGTCACGCTCGGCGTGGAGGTAGTCGCGGTGCCGGTAGTCGTGGTATTGGTGATATTGGTAACGAAGAACTCGTCGGTGCCGACCTTGAGCACCGCCTTCTGGTTGTTCAGCGTCGCGATGCGCGGACTGGACAGCACATGCACATTGCCCTGGGATTCAAGGAAGCTCAACAGGGCCGCGAAGTTGCTGGTCTGGAATGCCAAACCAAACAACCCGGCTGCCGCATTAGTCACGAGATTCGCGCCCGCAGTCGCGGCGACCTTAGGTGCAGTAAAAGTATTAGCCGTAAAGTCTATCGCCGTCGCACCTGTTGCCAACGGCCCCGCCGTCTGCAGCACCGTCCCTGCCCCAAGATTGCCTATAGAGGCGCCGCTATTCGGCCCCGTCTTGAATGCCCCCCAGTTCACGCCGGACTGAAAAGCATCGTTCAACTGCACCTCGATGATCTTCGCCTCCAGAATCACCTGACGCTCGATGGAAATCTGCGATGCCTTGAGATAGGCCGCGACATTCTTCAACTCGTCCGGCATCGCACGCACCACGATCACGCCGGACATCGGGCTGACCACCACGCTGCGCCCGTCCACATTGCCGACGATCGCCTGCAGCGAACGGCCCAGCTCATCCCAGAAATCGGCGCTGCTGGTCATGCTGACCTTGCTGCTGTCCATACCGCGCGTTTGCTGCGAAGAGGAGTTCGAGGCCGATCCAGTCGTAGTTGTCGAGCCCAACGTATTGGACGTAGTTGGATTGTCGGACACCGAACCGGAAGTCACGCGCAGCGAAGAGTTGCCCTCGCGCAAACCGGTCAGATAGTTCACCTGGAAGAGGCGCGTCTGCATCGTCAGCGGCTGAACATAGATACGCGTGCCGCTAACCTTGTAATCGTAACCGTACATGTCGCGGATGGACTCCAGCGCCTCGAACACGGTAACGTCTTTCAGATTGAGTGAAATGTCGCCGCTAACCTCGGGATGCACCAGCATGCTGTAGCGCGTGCCGGAGACGATGGCCATAAACACCTGCTGCACCGGCGTCCCACTCACCACCAGATCGAAGCGCGGCTCCAGCGGCTTGTCTTCCACCGCCGGCATCTCTATGCTGAGCGGCGGCAACAAGGCATTGTTGACTTCTGCCGGCTGAGCCGCCTGAGCCATCTCGCGCTGAATGGCTTCTGCCGTGTGATTACGAGCATCAGGCGTCGCGCAACCCGCTAACATCAGCAACGTGCTCAACACCCCAAGCGAAACTCTCATCAACACTCCCTGGATACGGACGGCTCAGTCATCGACCCGGCAGCCCCGCTTCCGAAGGGTTACGGCCCGGCTTTGACTTTCATTTTCGACATCGATACATCGGGAAACAGCTTCAGAATTCGTTTCCCTCGCGCGCCTTGCAAAATTACACCGGTATCACTCACCTCAATCAGCCTAACATCGCCATATTTACCCCCCAATTCGATGGTTTGACCATCGATGATTGCTGCGCTGCGGTTTTTGGAGATGATAACGGACTGCAAACCAGCCGGTTTCGGCGGTTCTGTCACGGACACATCGGCGGGGGCCACAACCGTAGCCGGCGGACGGGTCGGATCCGGCAAGTCCTCGGCCAGCACAGAAACGCTCAGCAGCAAAAACGACATCGACAAGCCCCAGACAGAGGCCTCTGCCGCGTAGCGGGACATGCTCTGACTCACCGGCATGGCTAAATGGTCAACCACGTTTGATCCAGACTCAGGGTATACACAGTAAACGTCAACACGGCATCGGGATAATGCTCCACACTCAGACTGGCATCACCCCAATACATCCGGGTCGGCAGCTTCTCCAGCGTACTGGCATAACCCAGCAAATCCAGATAACCGCCGCGCACCGTGATCTGCACCCCGTGTTTGAATAACTGCTGCTGTCCGTCGGCGGCGACCGGCTGCACAGCACCAGCCTCCTGAGGCTTATCAACCAGCAAGCCAATCGGCAAGGTCTTGAGCTCGACCAGTTGCACCCGCGGATTCGCTTGCAACACCTGACCTAGCACCTCGGCCATTTTGCCCGGCGTAACCAGATGTTCGCGGCGCTCGTCCAGATATCCCGCCTGTTCCTGCAATTGCTGGCGGAGCTGCTTCAGCCGCATGCGCAGAGGCGAATGCTCGTCGTCGCGCTGGGCTTGCAGCAAATTCTGCAACTGCGCCCGCAACTCTTTAGTCCGCTCTTGCTGCTGCACTACCTGATCGGACAGCGTTTTCCGCTTTGCCTGCAGCGGCGCCAGCAACACCTCGCTAACCAGCGACACCAGCAACAACGCAGCCGTGGCAAACACGATGGCGCGTTCGCGCAGCGCCAAAGCCCCCACTTTATCGCGCGCGATGATCCAGTAACGCATCATTCCTTCACCTCTTCCATGGTGGAACGCAGCACAAACTCGACGTAACGCGGCGCAACGCCCGGCTTATCTGCCTTGGCTTGCTGCATTTGCAATTCGGCAAAAGTCTTCCCCTGCATGACACCCTCACGGCGCAGACGCTGAATGTATGCCGGCAACAAATCCGGATGCACCACCGCGCCGCGCAGGCTGAGTTGCGCACCATCGCCACTGACGTCGAAACCGGTCAACCACAATCCCTGCACCATCTGACGCGAAAAGGCTCGCATGTATTCGGAATAACCCGCGCTATTACCCAACGCGCCCGACTTCAGCACCTCAACCAGATCGGTTTGCTCTTTGAGCTGCCGCTCCAGCTGCTGTACTTCTTCCTGCAATACTTGATCGTTGCGTTGCGCAGAAAATTCTGCCGCCCGGCTACCCAGCTCCAATTGTTCAGCATTGAAAAGTCGCCTACTTTCTACGGCCCGGAGCTCCATCTGCTGGACCTGATACTTCGCGTAACCGAACAAACCGAGCGATCCCAACAGGATCAACCCCAAGCCCTGCAACATCGTCGTCAGGGAAAATTGCTGGCGCTTCCGAACGAAAGCCGGATTGAACAGATTGATCTGCTGGCTCATTGCCGCCCCCCTTCCTGACGCAAGGCCGCGCCCAGCGTCGGCAGCACTCTTGCGACGAATTCGCTATCTTCCAGTTCCGCTACCGCACTGATGTCCATCGCCTGCGACAAATCGAGTTTTTCCACGCTGGCATCGCTGACCGAGGCCAGGAACTCGATCAGACCGGTGTCGTCCGGGACGCTCACCAGCACCCGATTCACAGGCAGATGATTGAACTGGCGATCGAAATAATCCAGCGAGCGCTGCAACTCCAATTCGACCCGTCCGCGATATTGCTCGCGCAAGTGGTCGCTGGCTTCACGCAACTGACCGACACTAACCTCGATACGCCGCGCCAGATACAGTTCGCCGCCGGCAGTAAACGTCAGCAACCCGCCATGATCGTCGAACGCCAGCAACGCCAGCGCCCGCCCCTCCTGCTCGAACGGCATGGCGACGTTGCGCTGCGCCATTTCCGGAATATCGATTACCGCCAACTCCATGCCGGCCTGATGGAACATTTCGACGCGCTTGCGGATGATGTCGCTGGCCGCACTCACCGCATAAACGGACTGTGCCCGCTCGGCGCCGCCGAATTTGCTGGACGGTATCTGCAACACATCGATCATCGCCTCGTCGACGGGGTAAAGCAGATTGTCCTTAATCTTCCAGCGTATCGCCGTCTTCAGCTCCTCGGGGGGGACATTCGGCGCATCCACCAGCGACAACTGATATTCGCCCGGCGCCAACAGCGTAATGCAACCACCCTCGTCGAGATTGGCGGCGCGACGCAGCTTATCCAGAGAGGCCGCCGAAAGGGCTCCCGTCTCGTGATATTCGCATCGCAACACGCACGGCATTCCGCCAACCAATTTAACTTTCGCCAGATAAACCCCGCTCGCGCCCAAGCCGATAGCCAACCTGCCATCGATGCGGCTCTTTGACTTGAACAACCTAGGGATACGCGGCATTCTCATAATTGGCGCGAAGTTAATGCAACAACCCATTGTTGTCAATAGATTTTTTAAAAATCAAACTTCACCTAAAGGAGCTCAAATTATTGCCGATATCATGCCTCCCGATATGAACGCCCGATGGCATCTGCTCTTGAGATGAAATAGGTTTGCCGGAAAAACAGATTGATTAAAAGCGCGGCAAGCTGTTGCTGCGAAAGAGAAATGCTGACTTTAAATGTGCGCTAGCCCATGAAAAGTCGCATATAACGTAGCCTGCATAATTTTAGTTCCGGCATAACATGCTGCGCATGTAAGCCTTTACTGAAGCGGCTAAAACGGCTTTGCCGTTTTAGCCGGTTTGACTGGCGTCCAAGCTACCGGTGCACTCTGTGCATCAATAACTTTCCCGCAGGTAGATGAACTCGTTGTTGCCCTTGTAGACGCCGAAGGTTGCCAAAGCGCCAGTCAGTGGCAAATAACCCGGCACAGCGGGATTCACCGTCGCGTTACCTGCTCCGCCGGTAGGCTTGGACAAACTGATATTCAAAATGCCGCTCGCAACCGTTGCAGCACCGGTTGGCGTCGGCGTCGTCGTTCCAGTGGTCGCCCCCGCCTTGTTCAGCACGTTGTAAGTCGCCGCCAGCGTCAGGCTGGTCACACTGTCCGTCGCGCTAGTGATCCAATATGTCCCGTTGTAGTACTGCACCGTCGCGGTCAGCGGCAGCGGCAGCAGCTCGGAGCCATGGGCATTGGACAGTTTGATACGCCCACTGCGTATTTCAGTTGTACCTTCCGTGGAACCGGAGGAAGTTACCGCTGCGTTCACTGCATCATCCGCCCGGATTTTGATAGTTGTCGGAGCCACTGGGGATGTATTGAAAGTGTAAGTAGGTACTCCCGCCAAAACAGCCTCACCCTGGGTGAAATCAGCCTTGGGCACATCGAGAACCGTACTGGGAGGAGTGGTTGCCGGAGTAACGGAATTTACTACAACCCCCATCGGAGAAGCAGCGACCCCCAGCACACCAACAGGCGTAGCAACAGCATTTGCATCAGATAACATTACATTATTGGCAAAATTCGGCGAGGTATTGATAGTGCCATCGTAATTGAAAGTTTTTGCTGGGGTTGCTAGTCCATTCATTGCGATCACAGTAACGGTAAACGGTTGCCCGGAATACGTAAATCCGCAGCCCGCGCAGCCATCGGCAACTGTAGTAACGAAGTGATCGGGAATAAAACTCCCAACCTTGCCTGCAATGGAATTGCCGCTGGCATCTTTGCAGACCGCCCCACTGACACTGGTGTTACCCGTTACCGTAAGACTGGAACCAAGATAAGTACTATTGGTCGCCACTAGGTCGCCGTTGCCAACTTCATCCCAGTTCAAATTGGTTGCTGTCGCGACACCACTGGCAAAGGCTCCGACGCTGCCGGTGAATGCGCCATTGGAGCTAGTTCCCGTGGGTTGGCATTTAGTGAACGAGAGTGCTACGCCTTCCGGAATATTTGCGGGCGCTGCCAGATGCGAGTTTTCCATACCAAAATTGGGTGTGACCGCAGGTGTGGCGCAGCTGTTGAGCGCAGTAACCGTTGCACTGAAATTGCCCCCCGCCTTGATCGGCCCCGCAGTAATGCCACCGAACGAAAAACTGGCCGGAGCGATAACCGGCAACGTCGATGTGGTTCCGGTCATCGCCAAACTGGCATCGATTACGGTAATCGACAGCTTGCCTACGTCCTGATAGACGAAGCTCGGAGTCGCAATACCGTTATTATCGAACGACAGGTTAACTACCGTGCCCCCAGTGGATATCGCCGTTCCGCTCACCGAGGGCACCAAGGTACCCGTATTCGGATTGCTGTAGGCAAAGCTGATTGTTTCCGGCAATGTCCTGTTCCGAAACATCGGGACACAGTTAGTTGCATTGTTGTTTGACTGCACTGCCTGCACGGTCAAAACTGAATTCGTGCATGAAACATGATTGGGAAGCGAAACCAAAAACCCGCTGGCGGCGAAAGAAACATCACAGGCCGCCGCAGCATTAAATGCGCTGTTGCTGGTATTCAGGCACTGAATAGCCGTATTGCTAGCGTTACTGATACCTGACATACGGTCAGTACGCACATTTGCGTCCTTCAGATAAATCACCGAGCCGTTGCTGACCGTTACCGGATTAGCCAAAGGCGTTGTACATATACTGTCACCGCACCAGGTCGCTCCGGCAATTGCGGCCGGCGATATGCTGAAAGAGCTGGCGCTGTATTGATTGGCTGGCACGCCATTACAAGAAGCGCTTGTTGTACAACCAAGCACGGTCACAGCCTTGGGCGTACAGGTCAGCGCGGCACCATCATGCACAAACTCGACATGCTCCGGGCCCGCTATGGCACTCGCCGTAACCGTGCCACTGGCCTGCGTAAAGCCGGGAGCAAGTTCCGTCGCAGTAGCTTTTACCGTATTGGTATAGGTACCTGCGGCAGTCACATAAGCCGTAGCGGTGACGGTTAACAGCGCTCCCGGCACAAACGTCGAACCAGCAGCACTCGAAAACGATGTGTATGCACCCACTGTTCCACCGCATGTGAATCCAGCCGGGCAGACCGACAAGAACATATTCGTCGGCAGGGTATCGGATACGATTACGTTAGTTAAATCGCCGTTGGTTCCGCCATTGCTAACGTTGATCGTCCAAGCAAAGGTGTTGGCTGCGCCGATTCCGACAGTAGGACTGTCTGGCGCCTTGGTGATATTGAACAGTGCATCATTCGTCCCGCAGGGAGACTGCTGACTACCAGCTCCCGATCCGGGAGAAATGGTCCAAGGCCCGGTTCCATCGGGTAATCGAGCTATATCTTTGTTACCCGCCGACCCAACCAAAGGTGCATCGTACGCGGAGCTGGGAAGTGCATTTTCTATCGTCGCACACTGATCGTAGTTGGCATAACCCGCATTAATGGATGCTGGATACACTGCCAGCCCTGTGGTTGCCAGCCGAAACAGATCGATTATTTTTTTACCGCCTGTGGAGTCCCACAGCACCACGACCTCATCATTGGTCATAGCGCTAGACGCGAATGGAATTCTCACATAGGTATAGTTACCCGTCCCTCCTGCCGGGCAGGTATTGTTGGCAACGTTCGTATAGTTGGAACTGACATCAACTTCACTAGCCTTAACCATGTTCTGGCCCTGTTTCTTCCAGAGCGCCAGCTTCCAGCCCGCAAAGGGATTGGCACCGCCCGCTGTCAGGGTCGGATCCAGAACCTTGAGCTCGACATAATTGTTGATATAGTTGTACTCGTTGATCACCACCTTACCCAGAAACCCGGAACATGCAGCATGCACGGGCGCAGACAAAACCAGCCCTGAGGCAATAAGAAGCCAATTCAGACAGCGATAGAATCGCGAACAAGCAAAAGTGTTCATGATGTTCATGGGGTATTCCCTTTTACTTTTAGCGCCCCCAAAAGTATACGGCGAAATATATTCATCGAAACACCCCCGTCCACATTTAGCGAATCAAGCAAAAAAGTCCAGTAATTCATGGTCCGCCATGATGAGGCCAACCATGATGAACCCTTTATGCATTACCTCATTTCACGCATACAAGTGTGAGCCAATCACGACCTGACCGAAATCCTCACCCCGGAATACCGGGGACAGACCACGATTTTTCTAAATTTCTCATATCAATCCTCGTCAGTTTCCAGCTTCACGCCGCTTTTTTCTGGCAAAAGCGCTGCATCTTCAGAAAGATCGCTTCAAGCTTCCCGACAATTGCCACAGCTTCAGCTCGCGTGGGTGGGTGGGTGGGTGGGTTCAGCGCAACGATACCTATCGCCGAATGATTTGAACAAAATGATGGGTATCGCTGCGCTCAACCCATCCTACCTTACTGGCTCGCTTTTCTGTAAGTGTCGAATTCACTTTGCGTCCAACCTGTCCCGCCAATAGCCCAGCCGCCGACTGTCATGCGCAATGGCAATAACCTCCGCATGGCCGCCATGGATACGGTAAATCACGCCATAGCGAAAATGCTTCAAGTGGCAGCGCCGCAAATTGCACCCCAGCGGATGCCATGCCTGCGGGTATATCTGAATTCGGCGAAGCGCCTCATCCACGTCAGCGGTAAAGCGGTAACCCAAACCCGTTTCCTCGTCTTCCAGATAAGCAAACGCCTCATCCAATTCGAGTTGCGCTACCGGTGAAAAATAAAGATCCATCAGCGGCGGTATTTGGTCATGACCAGATCGGCTGCGATCAGCGGCATTTCACCGCGATCAATGGCGGCACAGCGATCTCCACATTCACTAACCCACTGCGCCTCCAATTCACTACCAGTCGGGCTGACCAAACCAAACAGCGCATCCAGCAGCTCGGCCTGATCCTCGGTCGGCCACGTCTTGGCCATTTCCAACACATCTTCCACCTGTGCATTCATTTCTCAATCCTCCAAAGCTCAACCCATCCTACCTTGCTTCGCGGGCTATTTATTTTGCTGGATTCCCGCCTGCGCGGGAATGACGGCTCTAAATAGATTCGCTGAGATCAACAGTAATCCTCGCAAACTTGCGCTTGCCCACCTGCGCCACCACCACCCGGCCGGCGTCCACTATAGCCGCCTTGTCGTTGATGCGCTCGCCGTCCAATTTGACCGCGCCCTGCTGGATCATGCGCATCGCTTCGGAGGTGCTCTCCACCAGCCCGGCCTGTTTCAGCAAATGCGGCACGGTGATGCGACCGTCCTGTGCGGCGACGCTGATCTCCGGCATGTCGTCCGGCAGCACGCCTTTTTGGAAGCGCGCCTCGAATTCCGTCAGTGCGTCTTCCGCAGCCTTGCGCGAATGGAAGCGCGCGACGATCTCCTGCGCGAACAGCACTTTGATGTCGCGCGGGTTGCGTCCGCCTTCGATGTCTTCGCGCCATTTCGCGATGGTCGCCAGCGATTCGAACGACAGCAGCTCCAGATAGCGCCACATCAGCGTGTCGGAAATCGACATCAGCTTGCCGAACATGTCCGACGGTGCGTCGGTGATGCCGATGTAGTTGCCCAGCGACTTAGACATCTTGTTGACGCCGTCCAGGCCTTCCAGCAGCGGCATGGTGAGCACGCACTGCTGTGGCTGGCCGTGATGGCGCTGCAATTCGCGCCCCATCAGCAGGTTGAATTTCTGGTCGGTGCCGCCCAGCTCGATGTCGGCCTTCAGCGCGACGGAGTCGTAGCCCTGCACCAGCGGGTAGACGAATTCATGAATCGCGATCGGCTGGTTGCCCTTGTAGCGCTTGGAGAAGTCGTCGCGTTCCAGCATCTGCGCCACGGTGTGGGTGGCAGCGAGACGGATCAGGTCGACCGCGCTGAACTTGTCCATCCAGGTGGAGTTGAACACGATCTCGGTTCTGTCCGGATCGAGCACCTTGAACACCTGTTCGCGGTAGGACTGTGCGTTTTCCAGCACCTGTTCGCGCGACAGCGGCGGGCGGGTGGCGTTCTTGCCGGTCGGGTCGCCGATCATGCCGGTGAAGTCGCCGATCAGGAACAGCGCGTGGTGTCCCAAGTCTTGCAGTTGGCGCATCTTGTTCAGCAGCACAGTGTGTCCGAGGTGCAAATCCGGCGCGGTCGGATCGAAACCGGCCTTGACGCGTAGCGGGCGGCCCAGCGCCAGCTTCTGTTTCAGTTCGTGTTCGAGCAGCAGTTCGTGCGCGCCGCGCTTGATCGTCGCCAGCGCATCGGCAGAGGACGAAGTCATGTGTTTGGTTTCAGTCATGTTTCTTGCAGTTCCAGTTTGAGCGGATGCCGCCCGTTCCGATTTTCATACCGCTTGTCGGGTAACGCCTGCCGCCCGATTTTTTCTGCCCCACCCGTCGGTTCGGTTTTGAGGGCCAGCAGGTTTCTGTTAAAGTGCGCGCCAGTTCAGAAAAACAATACACTAAAAGAAAAAAGCGGCAACTTCAGGAGGCGCGAATGTTACCCCAAAACCGGCTCGTCCAAGAGCACCAAACGCCAAAAAATCAGGCTCCGGCAGGCAAAATGAAGCTGCGCTGGTTCGTCGCGCTGTCGACGATGCCGCTGCTCGGCGTCGTGACGGCCTTCGGTCTGGTGCCGGAAAGCGAGCTGGGACTGGACATCGGTAAGGTTGCATTCGAAGAAATCGCACTCCCCAAAGTCACTCCCTCCACGGTTACCGAGAACCATTTCTGGCGCAACGAAAAGATGCAACGCGGCGACACCGTCGCCGAACTGCTGCGCCGCCTGAATGTATCGGACAGCCAAGCCAGCGATTACCTGCGCACCGCCACTGAGGCCGAATCATTCCGCAAGCTACCGGTCGGACGCGAAGTGCAGGCCGAGACCGATGCGACCGGCAAGCTCGTCGCCCTGCGCTTTCTGGGCGACAAGAACGCACAGGTGGTGATCGAGGCTCAAGGCGAGAGCTACGCCACCAAGGTTCAGGAAGCTCAACTCGAAAAGCGTTTGTTCGTGCGCACCGGCGAGATCAAGACCAGCCTGTATGCGGCGACCGACGCTGCCGGCGTGCCCGAGGGCGCGGCCAACCAGCTGACCGAAATCTTCAGCGGCGACGTCGACTTCCACCACGACCTGAAGCGCGGCGACAAATTCACCGTGATCTACGAGATGACTTACAGCAACGGCGAGCTGATCAGCACCGGCCGCATCCAGGCCGCCGAGTTCGTCAATCAGGGCACAACGTATCGCGCGATCTATTTTCAGGGCGAGGGCCAGTCGCAGGGCGATTACTACACCCAGGAAGGCAAGAGCGTGCGCAAGGCTTTCCTGCGCTCGCCGATCGCCTTCTCGCGCATCAGCTCCGGTTTCAGCGGTTCGCGCTTCCACCCGGTGCTGAACAAATGGCGCGCTCATAAGGGCGTGGACTTCGCCGCCCCGATCGGCACGCCGGTCAAGGTTACTTCGGACGGCATCGTCTCGTCGTTCGGCCGCCAGAACGGCTATGGCAATGTCATCATGATCAACCATCAGGGACGCTACACCACCGTGTACGGCCATCTGTCGCGCTTTGCCAAGAGCCTGAAGCGCGGCCAGCGCGTGGCGCAGGGCAGTGTGATCGGCTACGTCGGTATGACCGGCATGACCAGCGGCCCGCACCTGCACTACGAATTCAAGGTCGACGGCTTGCAGCGCGACCCGTTGCGCGTTGCGCTGCCGAACGCACAGCCGGTCAAGACTGCCAACCGCGAAGCCTTCCTCGCCCTGGCGGACAATTTCGTGGCCCGCATCAACCAGCTGCGCAACACCAACCTCGCCAAACTCGACTGATACACGGTGCGCCAGCCTGAGCTCTATATCGGGTTGATGTCCGGAACCAGCCTGGACGGCATCGATGCCGTCCTCATCGACCTGGCTCCGTCGCACCCAGAACTCATCGCCCGCCACTACCTGCCGTTCGACGAGGAACTGAAGAACGAGCTGCTGGCGCTGCATCACCCCGGCCACAACGAACTGCACCGCACCCAGCTGGCGGCCAACCGGCTTGCTCAACTATATTCGCAAAGCGTCACTCCATTGCTGGAGCAGGAGAACATCGACGCATCACGGATCAAAGCCATCGGCTGCCACGGCCAAACCATACGCCACTGCCCGGAACACGGCTACACGCTACAGATCGGCAACTCGGCACTGCTGGCGGAACTGTCCGGCATCAGCGTCGTGAGCGACTTCCGCAGTCGCGATATCGCCGCCGGCGGACAGGGCGCGCCGCTGGTCCCGGCATTCCACGACAAGGTGCTGCGCGATCCGTCACGCCACCGCGTGGTGGTCAACATCGGCGGCATCAGCAACCTGACCGACCTGCCGCCGAATGCGCCCACATCCGGCTTCGACTGCGGCCCCGGCGGCCTGCTGATGGATGCGTGGTGCATGCGCCACCTCGGACAGTCCTACGATACCGACGGTGTCTGGGCGGCATCCGGGAAAGTGCTGCCGGCGCTGCTGGAACGGATGCTGGACGAACCGTTCTTCGCGCTGCCGCCGCCGAAGAGCAGCGGGCGCGACCTGTTCAACATGGCATGGCTGGAAGGCCAACTGCAAGGCGACGAGACTACCGCGGATGTGCAGGCCACGCTGCTGGAACTGACCTGTCAGAGTATCGCTCGCGCCACCCGGAAACATTGCAGCGGTGCGCAGGAGATCTACCTGTGCGGAGGCGGCGCGCACAACAGCGCCCTGCGCAACCGCCTCGCCGCACTTCTGCCGAGATGCACTATCGATACGACCGACAGTCTGGGCGTCAGCGGCGATTTCCTGGAGGCCATCGCCTTCGCCTGGCTCGCCCAACAGACTCTGCAAGGCCAGCCCGCCAATCTGCCCGCCGTCACCGGCGCGCGCCATCCCTGCGTGCTCGGCGCGATCTACCCGGCGTAAAAAAGTAGGTCGGGTTAGGCCTGCAAGGCCGTAACCCGACGGCTGGATTTACCGGATAAATGTCGGGTTACGCTGCGCTAACCCGACCTACGAAACTCGGCGCGATCTTTCCGGCGTAAAAAAGGCGAGGAGGCTTGCGCCCCCTCGCCTTCTGATTTACGACTGTCAGATCAGGCCGAGAACGACGAGCCGCAACCGCAGGTAGTCGTGGCGTTCGGGTTCTTGATCACGAACTGCGAACCTTCCAGACCCTCGGTGTAATCGATCTCCGCGCCGACCAGATACTGGAAGCTCATCGGATCGATCAGCAACTGCACGCCGTTCTTGCTCATCACGGTGTCGTCGTCGTTGGTCACTTCGTCGAAAGTGAAACCGTACTGGAAGCCGGAACAACCGCCGCCGCTGACGAATACACGCAGCTTGAGTTCCGCATTGCCTTCTTCCTCGATCAGTTGCTTCACCTTGTTCGCCGCGCTGTCGGTAAAGATCAGCGGATCCTGCATTTCAGTTGCTGCGTTCATATTGCTCTCCTAATAGTTGCTTATTCCCCGACACTCACCTTGAGTGCCACGACTTTTTCCTGTGCGACAGCGGTATCGCCGTTGTGTATCAAGCGCCCCTCGACGATGGCGCCCAGATGAATCTCCAGCGTTTTGTAATGCACATCTCCAGCGACCTTCGCTTTGCTCTGAAGTTCCAGATATTCGCTGGCAATCACCGGGCCACTGATCGTTCCGTTCACCACCAGATGCGTCACCCGCACCTCGCCGGTGATCCTCGCGCGCTCGCTTAGCACCAGCGTAGCAGGCTTGTCCTGCAAGGCGATAACGTTGCCAACCACCTGCCCGTCGATGCGCATGCCGCCGCTGAAACTCAAATCGCCATCGATACTGGTTCCCTCGCCAATCAGCGTATCGATACGATTCAGCGGCTTGCTGTGTTTTTTATTGAACATCATTCTCTCCCCGAACTGCACTGCCTAAAGACCCGGCAAGCCTTATGACAGGCTCACACTCTGGCGCACCTTCGGCTCGCGCGCACCCTGTTCGAATATACGCACCTGAACACTTTCCAGTTGCGCCCCCGACGGTAACTGCAAACTCTTTTCCACCCGCAGATAATACTTGAAAGCGAGCTGAAATTGGGCATTCCCGGATGGATCCTGGGGGAATAGGAGAGTAGTACGTTGACCGCCCTCAACTATCGTGGCGACCAGTTGATAGCTGCCGGAGAATTCTTTCGCGCGCTGCCCGCCCTGCACCAGCAACATGCGCAAGCGATATTCTCCGGGCAAACTGTCGCGCACCAGTTTCAGTCTGTGCACCGCCAGTTCGCCTTCCTTGCCGCGCACGGCAGTCAGGTTCTGAAAAAATGCCAGATCCTCCTGCAGCGACAAGTTCTCATCGGACAGGCTCTTCAGCTGCTTGGCGGTTTCCTGATTGCTGGACTGCTCGATCTGCAGCAACCGCTCGGACTGCACCGACTGGTTCTTCAGGCTCTCGTTTTCGACGCTCAACACCTCGACCCGCTCGCGCAACTGCACCAGTTCCTGCTCGATTTCGCTGCGATGGAAACCGGCCAGTTCCAGACCGCTGCCGTATGCCCACCAAGCCAATCCCAGCGCGCCGATCAAGAACGGCGCCAGCATGCTCCAGCGCATATACCAGGGCATATGCAACCGTACCGACAACCGCGGAGCGGCGATGCCGAACCTGCGTTTAACGCGACGCCACAACATCAAGGCAACAGCGGCACATTATCGAGCGCGGTTTTCTCCGGCAATCCGAACATGATGTTCATGTTCTGCACCGCCTGTCCGGCCGCGCCCTTGACCAGATTGTCGATCACCGACAGCACCACCACGGTGTCGCCGCCTTGCGGGCGGTGCACCGCGATGCGGCAACGGTTCGCGCCACGCACCGAACGCGTCTCGGGATGGCTGCCAGCCGGCATCACATCGACGAACGGTTCGTTCGCATAGCGTTGCTCGAACAAAGCTTGCAAGTCCACGTCGCGCGTCAGCCTGCCGTACAACGTGGCATGGATGCCGCGTATCATCGGTGTGAGGTGCGGCACAAAGGTCAACCCGACCGGGCTGCCCCCAACCGGACTACCAGCCACGCGCGCCAAGCCCTGTTTGATCTCTGGCAAATGGCGATGACCCGCCACGCCGTAGGCCTTGAAGTTGTCGGATGCCTCGGCGAACAGCGCCGGAATCTCCGCCTTGCGCCCCGCGCCGGAGACGCCCGACTTGGCGTCGGCGATCAGGCTGCCCGGCTCGATCACGCCCGCTTCCAGCAAGGGAATAAAGCCCAGTTGCACCGCGGTCGGATAACAACCTGGGTTCGCGACCAGCCGTGCCTTTTCGATCTGCGCGCGATTGACCTCGGGCAGGCCGTACACCGCCTCGGCGACCAGATCCGGGCAGGCATGGGGCATGCCGTACCACTTCTCCCATTCCGCAATATCCTTGATGCGAAAGTCAGCGGCGAGATCGATCACCTTCACGCCAGCGTCGAGCAAGGCGCGCGCCTGCTGCATCGCGATGCCGTTAGGCGTGGCGAAAAACACCAGATCGCACCGCTCCAGCCTGGCCTCGTCCGGATGAGTAAACGGCAGATCAACGTAACCGCGCAGGCTGGGGAACATCTGGCTGACCAGCGTGCCGGCGTCGGCACGCGAAGTGATCACCTGCAATGCCACCTGCGGATGCGCCGCCAACAGGCGCAGCAGCTCCACGCCGGTGTAACCTGTGCCGCCAACTATGCCAACTTTAATCATCTTGGTCTCCCTCAACCGGACAAGCCCGAACCCAATGTAGGTCGGGCTATGCCCGACATGGTGGGCACAACCCACGGATACTAAAAATGCCCGGCATCATACAACAACGCCAAAGCAAAAGCCGCCCGGAGGCGGCTTTGCATCGATACAACCCAGCGATTAACGCTTGGAGAACTGCTTACGACGGCGGGCCTTGCGCAGACCGACCTTCTTACGTTCAACTTCGCGAGCATCGCGGGTCACCAGACCTGCTGCCTTCAGCGCCGGCTTGAACTCGGCGTTGTAGTCGATCAGTGCACGAGTGATGCCGTGACGAACTGCACCGGCCTGGCCGGCTTCGCCGCCGCCGGACACGTTCACCATGATGTCGAACTGGCCCAGCGTCTCGGTCAGCGTCAGCGGCTGACGCACGATCATGCGGCCGGTTTCGCGGGAGAAGAACACGTCCACCGGCTTGTCGTTGACGACGATGTCGCCCTTGCCCGGCTTGATAAACACACGTGCCACCGCACTCTTGCGACGACCGGTTCCGTAGTTGTAATTTGCGCTCATGATTAAGCCTTCAACAGATTAACGGGTTTCGGCTGCTGCGCGACATGCGGATGATCCGCGCCGGCATAAACCTTCATCTTGCGCAG
>Ga0209211_10001722_pt1 | contig 40206 bp, 38 predicted proteins | sample RifGroA2_FD_183992 | JGI IMG/M metagenome (GOLD analysis project Ga0209211, IMG submission 183992) | Groundwater microbial communities from Rifle, Colorado, USA - Groundwater A2 (SPAdes) (version 2) | ecosystem: Environmental > Aquatic > Deep subsurface > Groundwater | place: Rifle, Colorado...
ACCAAGGTGCAGGAGTTGATCGATACGATGATCAACCCGGCGATCGCCAATCACGGCGGCTTCGTCGAGCTCATCGACGTCCAGGACAATCGCGTCTACCTCCAGATGGGCGGCGGCTGCCAGGGGTGTGGCGCGGCGGACGTCACGCTGAAGGCCGGCATCGAGCGCCTCATCAGGGACGAGATCCCCGAGGTGGAAGAGGTCCTCGACACGACGGATCACGGCGCCGGCTCCAACCCCTACTACTCGCCGGGCAAAGCCTAGCGTCCGCGACCCGTCGGCGGGGGACACGTGCCGAGCCCGTCAGCGCGGCTGCTGCTGCTCCTGCCGACCACGACCTACCGCACGCAGGCCTTCGTCGACGCCGCGACCCGGCTCGGCGTCGACCTCGTGTGCGCGTCCGAGCGGCCGAGCACCCTCGAGGCGCGCGCCCCCGGACACCTGCTGACACTCGACTTCGGCGACACGGCGGCCGCCGCCGCGCAGGCCGCCCGCTTCGCCGCCGAGCGCCCGATCGACGCCGTCGTCGCGGTGGACGACCTGACCACGGTCGTCGCCGCAGCCGTCGCCCAGCGGCTCGGCCTCAAGGCCAACCCCGTCGCCGCGGCCGCGGCCGCCCGGAACAAGCACGAGATGCGCCGGCGGCTCGCGGCGGCCGGGGTGCCACAGCCGCGCTTCGCGTGCGTGGCGCTCGCGGAGGATCCGGCGTGCGCGGCGGCGCGCGCCGCGTATCCGTGCGTGCTGAAGCCGCTGGCGCTCTCGGCGAGCCGCGGCGTGATCCGCGCGGACGACCCGGACGGGTTCGTCGCCGCCTTCCACCGCATCGCCGCGATCCTGGGGCGCGAGGACGTCGCCGCGAGCGGCGAGGCGGCCGGGGCGCTGCTCGTCGAGGAGTTCGTGCCGGGCCGCGAGGTCGCCCTCGAGGGGCTGCTCATGGCGGGCGGGCTCCAGACGCTCGCGCTCTTCGACAAGCCCGATCCACTCGACGGGCCGTTCTTCGAGGAGACGCTCTACGTGACGCCCTCGCGGCTGCCGCGGGAGGCACAGGAGCGCGTCGAGCACGTGACGCTCCGGGCGTGCGCCGCCCTCGGGCTCACCGAGGGGCCGATCCACGCCGAGCTCAGGGTGAACGCGGGCGGCCCATGGGTCATCGAGGTCGCCGCGCGCTCGATCGGGGGCCTCTGCTCCCGCGCGCTCCGCTTCGGCACCGGCGTGACGCTCGAGGAGCTGATCCTGCGCCACGCGCTCGGCTGGAAGATCGAGTCGCTCGACCGCGAGCGGCGGGCGGCCGGCGTCATGATGCTGCCGATCCCCCGCGCCGGCCGCCTGCGCGCGGTGCACGGCAAGGCGGCCGCGGAGGCGGTGCCGGGCGTCGAGGAGGTCGCGATCACCGCGCACATCGGGCAGGAGCTCACGCCCCTGCCCGAGGGCTGGCAGTACCTCGGCTTCGTCTTCGCCCGCGCCGAGACTCCCGAGCTGGTCGAGCGCGCGCTGCGCGCCGCGCACGCGTGCCTCGGCTTCGACATTGAGTAGGGCGCCCCGGCGCCGGACCGCCACGGCGCGCAAGCGGGCGGCGACGCCGCGGCCGTCCCGCCCCGCTCGCGCGGCGGCCGGCGCCGCGGAGGCCGCCCGGCTCCGGAGCGCCGAGGCCCTCGCGGCCCACGCGCACGCGCTGGCCACGACGCTGGACCCGGAGACCGTCGGCCGGCGCGCGGCCGAGAGCGTGCGGGAGCTGCTCGGCGCGCGCAGCGCCGTGCTGTTCCGGCTCGACCCGGCCAGCGGCGACCTCGTGGTCTTCGCGACCGCGGGTACGACCGGCGCCGCGTACGGCCGGGACCTCGTCTTCCCGCGGGGGACCGGCGTGGTGGGCTGGGCCCTGCGCGAGGGCGCGCCCGTGGTGACGCAGGACCTCTTCGCCGACGAGCGCGTGACGCTCACGCCCGAGCTGCGCGCGCGCATCGTGGCGGCGGGACACCGCGCCGTGCTCGCCGTCCCCCTGCGCCGCGAGGACACGCTCGTCGGCGCCCTCGCCGTCGGCGACCGGGCCGGGCGCGTGTTCGACGCCGAGGAGTGCCGGCTGATCCAGGCGTTCGCCGCCGAGGCGGCGCTCGCCCTCGAGAACGCGCGCCTGCACGCGGAGAGCGAGCGGCGCCGCCGCGACGCGGAGATGCTCGCCGAGATCGGCCGCGCGCTCACCCGGACGCTCGATCCCGCCGTCATCTCCCAGACGATCGCAGACGCCGTGACGGCGCTCCTCGAGGTCCGGACCGCGGTCTTCCTCGAGGTCCTGCCGGACTCGGGCGACCTCAGGGCGCTGGCGGTGGCGGGCGCCCTGGCGCCGGACTTCAAGCACCTCGTCTTCCCCGGAGGCAGCGGGCCCGCGGGCCTGGCGGTCCACCAGCGCCGGCCCGTCACGAGCACGGACATCCTCGCCGACCCCCGCGTGGCCCTGGGCCCCGAGGCGCGCCCCCTGCTCGAGGCGCGGGGCATCCGGTCGGCGCTCTCGGCGCCCTTCATCGCCGGCGAGCAGGTGATCGGCGTCCTGACGCTGGGCGACGTCGCCGGACGGATGTTCTCCGCGGCGGACGTCCGCACCGTCGAGGCCCTCGCGGACCAGGCGGCCCTCGCGCTCCAGAACGCCCGGCTCTACCGCGACGCCGAGCGGGGGCGCCGCGAGACGGAAATCACGGCGGAACTGGCGCAGGCGGTCAACGCGTCCCTCGACCTCGACGTCGTCCTCAAGCGGCTCGCCGACGGCGCCCGGGACCTGGTCGGCAGCGACATGGCGATGATCGGGTTCCGCGAGGCCGGCGAGGAGGCCGTCACGATCCGGTACCGGGTCGGCTCGCGCTACCCGTCGGGCCGGACGCTCACGATCGAGCCGGGCAAGGGGATCGGCGGGCAGGTGCTGCTGACAGGCCGCCCGATCCGGAGCGACGACTACCTGAGCGACCCGGCCTTCGGCAAGGAGTACGCCGCCGCCTTCCGGAAGGACGCCCCCGTCGCCCTCATGGTGGTCCCGATCAGGGCGGACGAGCGCGTGGTGGGGGTGCTCTACGTCTCCAACCGCTCGCGCCGCCCGTTCACCGACCGCGACGAGACGATCCTCCTGCGGCTCGCCGACAGCGCCGCGATCGCCATCAAGAACGCCCAGCTCTACGCCCACGCGCGCGAGAGCGAGCGACGCTACCGGGGCCTCTTCGAGAACGCGAACGACCCGATCGCCACCTTCACCCTCGACGGCACCCTCACGAGCGTGAACCCCGCCGTCGAGGAGATGCTGGGCTACGCCGCCCAGGAGCTGGTCGGCCGGTCGTTCGTCGAGCTCGCCCACCCGAGCGGAGTCGCCGCGCTCGAGGACCGTCTCCGGCGCGCGCGCGCCGGCGAGCGGCTCTCGCCGGCGATCGAGTTCACGCTGCTCCGCCGGGACGGCACGGCGCTCACCGCCGAGGGCCGGATCGGCCCGGCGCGCGACGAGGCAGGGCGCGTCGCGGGGTGGCAGGTGATCTTCCGGGACACGACCGAGCGCCGGCGCGCAGAGGCGGAGCTGCGGGCCAGCGAGGAGCGCTACCGGACGCTGGTCGAGGGCTCGATCCAGGGCATCCACATCCACCGCGACTGGGTCACGCTCTTCGCCAACACGGCCTTCGCCCGGATGCTCGGCTACGAGAACCCGCGCGACCTCCTCGGCGTCGACGCGCGCCGCTTCATCGCGCCCGAGGAGGTGCCGAAGATCGAGGGCTACGCCGCCGCGCGGCTCCGCGGCGAGCCGGTGCCCGCGCGCCACGAGTACCGCGCCCTCACGCGCGACGGGACCCCGATCTGGTTCGAGGTGCAGCCGTCCGTCATCCGCTGGGGAGGCGAGCCGGCGATCCTCGCGACGTGCGTGGACGTCACCGAGCGCAAGCGCGCCGAGGACACGCTGCGCGAGAGCGAGGCGCAGCTGCTCCAGTCGCAGAAGATGGAGGCGGTCGGCCGCCTGGCCGGCGGCATCGCGCACGACTTCAACAACCTCCTCACCGTCATCACGGGCCGGAGCGAGCTGCTGCTCATCCGCCTGGCGCCCGAGGACCCGCGGCGGCGCGACATCGAGCTGATCAGGCGGACGGCCGGGCGCGCGGCGACGCTCACCCAGCAGCTCCTGGCGTTCAGCAGGAAGCAGGTGCTCCAGCCGCGGGTGCTCGACCTCAACGAGGTCGTCGCGGGCGTGGCCCAGATGCTCGAGCGCCTGATCGGCGAGGACATCGAGCTGGCCACCGAGCTCGACCCGCACCTCGGGCTCGTCCGCGCCGACCCGGCGCAGCTCGAGCAGATCATCCTGAACCTGGTCGTCAACTCCCGGGACGCGATGCCGCGGGGCGGCCGGCTCACGGTGGCGACCGAGAACGCGGACCTCGACGAGGCCTTCGCCGCGGGGCACCCGGGGGCGCGTCCGGGGCCTCACGTCATGCTGCGCGTCGCCGACACCGGCCAGGGGATGGGCGGCGAGGTCCTGGCGCACGTCTTCGAGCCGTTCTTCACCACCAAGGAGGTCGGCAAGGGCAGCGGGCTCGGCCTCGCGACGGTCTACGGCATCGTCAAGCAGCACGACGGCTACATCCAGGTGGACAGCGTCCCGGGCGAGGGCACGACGGTGCGCGTCTACCTCGAGCGGGTCGCGGCGCCCGAGCGCGACGAGCCCGCGGGCGGGCCGGAGGCCGCGCCGCGCGCGCCCGGCACGATCCTCCTCGTCGAGGACGAGGGCGCGCTCCGCGAGCTGGCGGCCGAGATCCTTCAGGAGGCCGGCTACGCGGTCCTCGTCGCGGCGCATCCGGGCGAGGCGCTCGAGCTCGCCGCGCGGCACGCCGGGCCGATCGACCTGCTGCTGACCGACGTGGTGATGCCGCAGATGAGCGGGCGCGACCTCGTCGAGCGGCTCTCGCCCGCACGCCCCGGGATGAAGGTGCTCTACATGTCGGGCTACACCGACGACGCGATCGTGCACCACGGCGTGCTCGACCCGGGCACGGTGCTGCTCCCGAAGCCGTTCGCGCCGGAGGTGCTCACGCGCAAGGTCCACGACGTCCTCGCGTCCTGAACCGTGGTAGCATGCCGCGCAGGGAGGACCCGCCCATGAAACACCTCATCATCCTCGCCCTCGCGTCGATCCTCGCCGTCCCGGGCCCCGCCGCGGCGCAACCGAAAGAGGTCGTCATCGGCGTCATCTACCCGATGTCGGGGCCGAGCGCCCAGGCCGGGATCGACAACAAGCCCGCGTTCGAGATCGCCGCCGAGATCGCGAACGGCACCACCGCGCTGCCGTTCCCCTTCTACCAGCGGCTCAAGGGGATGCCCGGGCTCAAGGGCGCGAAGGTCCGCCTGGTCTTCGCCGACCACCAGGGCAAGCCCGACGTCGGCCAGGCGGAGGTCGAGCGGCTGATCACGCAGGAGAAGATCCGGGCGGTCGTCTGCTGCTGGCACTCGAACGTGACCGCCGCCGCGAGCCAGGTCGCCGAGCGCTACGGCCTGCCGTTCGTCAACGCCGAGTCGTCCTCGCCCCCGCTCACGGCCCGTGGCTTCAAGTGGTTCTTCCGGACCTCGCCCCACGACGGCCACTTCACGCAGGTGATGTTCGACTTCTTCCGCGACTTCCAGGCCAGGCGCGGCGTCAAGCTCAAGACGCTCGGCATCACGTACGAGGACACCACGTTCGGGGCCGACAGCGGCAAGGTGGAGAAGGAGCTGGCGGCCCGGTACGGGTACGACGTGGTCCTCGACCTGCAGTATCGCGCCCGGGCCACCTCGCTCGCCTCCGAGGTGCAGCGCCTGAAGGCGGCGAACCCCGACGTCTGGATGCCGACGTCGTATCAGACCGATGCGATCCTGTTCGTCCGGACGAGCCGCGAGCTGGACTACAACCCGAGGATGATCATGGCGCAGGACGCCGGCCACATCTCCTCCGACTTCGTCAAGGAGGTCGGTCGGGAGGCCGAGGGCACGCTGACCCGGGCGCCGTTCTCCACCGACCTCATCGACAAGCGGCCGGTCGCGAAGGCGCTGAACGCGATCTACGCCAAGCGCGCGGGCAAGGACCTCTACGACTTCCCGGCGCGCGCCTTCACGGGGATCACGACGCTGCTCGACGCGATCAACCGCGCGGGCTCGACCGACCCGGAGGCGGTCCGGAAGGCGCTCGTCGCGACCGACATCCCCGGCGACCAGCTCATCATGACCTGGGAGGGCGTCAAGTTCGACCGGACCGGCCAGAACACCGGCGTGAAGGGCATCATCCTCCAGATGCAGGGCGGGAAGTACCACACCGTCTACCCGTTCGACGCCGCGACCCGGGAGGTGCTCTACCCGATCCCGCAGTGGAAGGACCGCAAGTAACGGACCCGGGCTCCTGACGCTCGAAGTCGTCCTCCAGGCGGCGGTCGGCGGCGTGCTCATGGGGCTGGTGTACGCCCTGATCGCCGCCGGCCTGTCGCTCATCTTCGGCCTCATGGAGGTCGTCAACTTCGCCCACGGCGAGTTCCTCATGCTCGCCATGTACGTGGCGTTCTTCGCCTGGTCGCTCGCCCGCCTCGACCCCCTCGCCTCGCTCCCCCTGGCGGCGCTGGCCCTTGCCGCGCTCGGCTGGGCGACGTACCACGGCGTGATCCGGCGCGTGCTCGGCGGGCCGATGCTCGCCCAGATCTTCGCGACCTTCGGGCTCGGCATCTTCCTCCGGAGCGGAGCCCAGTTCCTCTGGGGCGTGGACTTCCGCACGGTCAAGGAGCCGCTCCTGGCCGGACGCCTCTCGGTGGGCGGGGTGTTCGTCGGGCTCCCCCAGCTCGCCGCCAGCGCGCTCGCGCTCGGCGCGTTCGTCGGGCTCTACCTCTTCCTGTCCCGCTCGGAGACGGGGCTCGCGCTCCAGGCGACGGCGCAGGACCGGCAGGCCGCCGCCCTCATGGGCATCGACACGGACCGCATGTTCGCGCTGGGCTGGGCGATCGGGAGCGCGTGCGTCGGCGTCGCGGGGGGCCTGCTCGCGATGTTCTTCTACATCTTCCCCGAGGTCGGCGGGCCCTTCGCCCTGCTCGCCTACGTCGCCGTCGCGCTCGGCGGCTTCGGCAACGTCCCCGCCACGCTGCTGGCGGGCGTGCTCGTCGGCCTCACCGAGGTCTTCGCCGGGCTCGTGATCGCGCCGGCGATGAAGTACGCGGTCGTCTTCCTCCTCTACCTCGCGGTCGTCCTCTGGCGCCCCCAGGGGCTCTTCGGTCGGTTTTGACGCGCGCCGTCCCGCTCCTGGCCCTCGCCGCCGCGCTCGCGTTCCCCGCCGCCTTCACGCTGCCGTTCCCGCGGCACGTGATGATCATGATCTTCCTCTACGGCGCCCTCGCGGTCGCGTGGAACATCCTGGCGGGCTACTGCGGCCAGATCTCCCTCGGCCACGCGGTGTTCTTCGGGATCGGCGCCTACACCTCGACGCTGCTGGTCGCCCGGGCGGAGCTGAGCCCGTGGCTCGGCATGGCGGCCGGCGCCGCGCTGGCCGTGCTCGTCTCCCAGCTCGTCGGCTACCCGGTCTTCCGCCTGCGCGGCCACTACTTCGCCATCGCGACGATCGCCGTCGGGGAGATCGTGCAGACGCTGGCGATCAACTGGGACTGGGCGGGCGGCGCGCGCGGCGTCTTCGTGCCGATCAAGCGGCCGGACAGCTTCGCGAACTTCCAGTTCCACCAGTCGAAGGCCGTCTACTACTACATCGCGCTCGGCCTGCTCCTGCTCGCGCTCGCCGTGACGCGCTGGCTCGAGCGCTCCCGCCACGGCTACTACTTCCGCGCGATCCGCGAGGACCAGGACGCCGCGGCGAGCCTCGGCGTCCACGTGGCGCGCGAGAAGCACCGGGCGATCGCCGTCTCGGCCGCGCTCACCGCGCTCGGCGGGACCTTCTACGCCCAGTACGTCCTCTTCATCGACCCGGAGTCCGTGCTGCCGCTGTCGCTGTCGATCCTCATCTGCCTCGTCGCCGTCCTGGGCGGCGTGGGGACGCTCTGGGGGCCCGTGCTCGGCGCCGCCGTGCTGGTGCCGCTCTCCGAGGGCACGCGCGTCTGGCTCGGCGGCACCGGCAAGGCGCTCGACCTCGTGATCTACGGCGGGCTCATCATGGTCATCGCCACCCTCCAGCCCGCGGGCCTGATGGGGCTCGCGCGCCGCTTCCGGCGGGCGCCGTGAGCCTGCTCACCGTCGCGGGGCTGACCAAGCGCTTCGGCGGCGTCGTCGCCACCCGCGACGTCTCGTTCGACGTCCGCCCCGGCGAGCTGGTCGGGGTGATCGGCCCGAACGGCGCGGGCAAGTCCACGCTCTTCGACCTGATCACCGGCTTCACGCGCCCCGATTCGGGCGACGTGAGACTCGACGGCCGCTCGATCCTGGGCTTCCGCCCCGACCAGGTCGCCTGCCTCGGCGTCGCGCGGACCTTCCAGAAGCTCCGCCCGTTCCCCGAGATGACCGTGGTCGAGAACGTGATGATCGGCGCCTTCCAGAAGACGGCCGACGTCGCCGCGGCCCGGGAGGCCGCGCTCGCCGCGCTCGAGGCCGTGGGCCTCGGCGACCGCGCGGGGGCGCACGCGCGCGCGCTGTCCACCGGCCAGCGCAAGCGCCTCGAGCTGGCGCGCGCGCTCGCGACCGCGCCGCGGCTCCTCCTGCTCGACGAGGTCACCGGCGGCGTGGACCAAGCGACGGTGCCCGCGCTCGTGCGCCTCGTCCGCGAGCTCCACGCCCGGGGTCTCGCGCTCATCGTCATCGAGCACAACATGCGGGTGATCATGGAGATCTCCGAGCGGATCGTCGCCCTCCAGCTCGGCGAGGTCATCGCCCACGGCACGCCCGCCGAGATCGTGCGGGACCGGCGCGTGATCGACGCGTACCTGGGGGAAGCGTGGCGGGCCTGATCCTCGAGGCGCGCGGGCTCGACGTGCTGCTGGGCGACTACCAGGTCCTCTGGGACGCGCGTCTCGCCGTAGCGGAGGGCGAGATGGTCGCGCTGCTCGGGCCGAACGGCGCCGGGAAGTCCACGCTGCTGAACACGGTCTCGGGCCTGCTCCGCCCGCGCGCCGGCGCGATCAGCTTCCGCGGCGAGCCGATCGCCGGGCTGCCGGCCCACCGGATCGTCGCGCGCGGCCTCGCCCACGTGCTGGAGCGGCGCCGCCTCTTCCCCTACCTCACGGTCGAGCAGAACCTCCGCCTCGGCGCCTACCCGGCCGCGGCGCGCGCCGGGCGGGAGGCGCAGCTCGCGCGCGTGAAGGCGCTCTTCCCCGTCCTCGAGGCGCGCGGGAGCCAGCTCGCGCGCACGCTCTCGGGGGGCGAGCAGCAGATGGTCGCGCTGGCGCGCGGCCTCATGGCGCAGCCCCGGCTCCTCATGATCGACGAGCCCTTCCTCGGCCTGGCCCCCCGCGTCGTCGCCGAGCTCGCCGAGGCGATCCGCCGGATCAACGGAGAGGGCGTCACGATCGTCTTCATCGAGCAGAACGTGGAGCTGGCGCTCTCGCTCGCGACGCGCGGCTACGTGCTCGAGTCGGGGCGCGTCGCGCTCGACGGGCGCTCGGCGGACCTCCTGCGCTCGCCCGAGGTCCGCCGGATCTTCCTCGGCGGGTAGCGCCGCCGCGTCAGGGGCGCGGCGGGAACAGCCGCAGGGTCGCGATGATCCGCTCGAGCACCCGGTCGTAGCCCGTCTCGCCGGGCGGCGGCTCGAGGAACTGCCGATGGGCAGTGAGCTCGAGGACCGCGTCCCCCGCGAGGGGCACGAGGTAGTAGAAGGCCCGGTCGCCGTAGGGACCCGGGAAGCCCGGGAAGCGGAGCGCCCGGTGGGGGCCGAGCGTGACCTCGACGACGGCCGCGCCGTACATCTGCCGTCCCAGGCTCCGGCGCGCGGAGGCCGCCGCGCCCGCGTGGCGCTCGATCGCGATCGCCGTCACCTCGCCCACGGGGAGCGCCGCGAGGTCCCGGCTCCCGGCGCGCGTGCGCTCGACCAGCACGACCGCGTGCTCGAACGGCACCGCGCCGCCCTGCGCCCGGAGCTGCGCCCGGAGGTCGGGCGGCAGCCGGTCGCGGTAGGCCCCGACGACGAAGGCCGCGGGGTGGCGGAGCTCGAAGCCGAGCTTCTCGTTACGGTATAGTGGCCACGCCGCGTCCTGGGCCCCCGCGGGCGGCGCGGCGAGGAGCCACCCGGTCACGACGGCGACGGCCCACGCGGCCAGGCGCGGCATGCACCGATCATACGACAGGGGATGGCCATGAAGCTCGGCGTCGACGCGCTCGAGAGTCTCTACACGACGATGGTCAAGATCCGCCGCTTCGACGAGCGGACGGTGGAGCTGTTCAACGAGGGGCTCGTCAAGGGCACCGCGCACAGCTACGTGGGCGAGGAGGCGGTCGCGGCGGGCGCGTGCGCGACGCTCCGCCCGGGCGACTCGATCGTCGGCACCCACCGGGGCCACGGCCACTGCATCGCCAAGGGCGCCCGCGTGGACCGGATGCTGGCCGAGCTGATGGGGCGCGAGGCCGGCTACTGCCGCGGCCTCGGCGGCTCCATGCACATCGCCGCGCTCGACCTCAACGTCCTCGGCTGCAACGGGATCGTCGCGGCCGGCCTCCCCATCGGCACGGGCGCGGCGCTCGCCGCGCGTCTGGGGAAGAGCGACGGCGTCGTCATCGCCTTCTTCGGCGACGGCGCCGCCAACCAGGGCGTGGTCCACGAGTCGCTGAACCTCGCCGCGGTGTGGAAGCTCCCGATCGTCTACGTGTGCGAGAACAACCAGTACGCGCTCTCCACCGCGACCCGGCGCACGACCGCGGGCGAGTCGATCGCCGCGCGGGCCGCCGCGTACGCGATCCCGGGCGTGCGCGTGGACGGCAACGACGTGCTCGCCGTGCACGCCGCGGTCGCCACCGCCGTCGCGCGGGCGCGGGCCGGCGAGGGGCCGACGCTGATCGAGGCGGTCACCTACCGCTGGGGCGGCCACTCGATGCGCGCCAACCTCCCCGAGTACCGCACGCACGAGGAGGAGCGCGCGTGGGCGGAGCGCGACCCGATCGCGCGCCTCGCCGGCCACCTGCGGGACGCCCACCGCGTCACCGCGATGCGGCTCAAGGAGCTCGAGGAGGCGGTGGAGCTCGAGCTCGACCGCGCCGTCGCGTTCGCGAAGGCGAGCGCCGAGCCGACGGTCGAGCTGATGGAGGCGGCCGTCTACGCCCCGCACGCGGAGGGCGCCGAGCCGCGCGACCGGACCGGGCCCGAGCGCACGATGGTCGAGGCGCTCAACGCGGCGCTTCACGCCGAGATGGCGCGCGACGAGCGCGTGTTCGTCATGGGCGAGGACGTCGGGCTGATCGGCGGCATCTTCCAGGTGACCCGGGGCCTGCGCGACCGCTTCGGCGAGGAGCGCGTGCGCGACACGCCGATCTCCGAGGCGACCTTCGTCGGCGCGGGCGTCGGCGCCGCGATCGCGGGGCGCCGGCCCGTGGTCGAGATCCAGATCTTCGACTTCGTCGCGCTGGCGATGGACCAGGTCGTGAACCAGGCGGCGAAGTTCCGCTACATGCTGGGCGGCCGGCCCACGGTGCCCCTCGTGCTCCGCGGGCCGCAGGGCGGCGGCATCCGGCTCGCGGCGCAGCACTCGCAGAGCCTCGAGGCCTGGTTCGCCCACGTGCCCGGGCTCGTCGTCGTCGCGCCGTCCACGCCCTACGACGCCAAGGGGCTCCTCGTCTCGGCGATCCGCGACGACAACCCCGTGGTCTTCCTCGAGCACAAGGCGCTCTACGCGGTGCGGGGCCCCGTGCCCGAGGGCGAGTACGCGATCCCGCTCGGGCGCGCCGAGGTCAAGCGCGCGGGCACCGACGTGACCGTGGTCGCGACGCAGGCGATGGTGGGCCGCGCCCTCGCCGCGGCCGCCGAGCTCGAGAAGGAGGGCGTGAGCGTCGAGGTGATCGACCCGCGCACGCTCGTGCCGCTCGACGAGGCGACGATCCTCGCGTCGGTCGCGAAGACCGGCCGGCTCGTGATCGCCCACGAGGCGGTCAAGCGCGGCGGCTGGGGCGCCGAGGTGGCGGCGCTCGTCGCCGAGCGGGCCCTCGACGTCCTCGACGCGCCGATCGTCCGGGTCGGCGGCCGCGGCGTCCCCATGCCCTACAACGAGTCGCTCGAGCGCGCGACGATCCCGAGCCAGCAGGACATCGCGGCCGCCGTGCGCGACCTGCTCTGAGCCCGGGCGCCCCGCGCCGCCGGGGCGGCCGTACGGGCGAGTCTAGCGCGCCGCGCCGAGCGGCAGCGCGACCTCGTAGTCGCCGCGACCCTCGCCCGGCTCGTACTCGATCCGCCCGCCTCGCGCCAGCTCGGCCGCGCGCGGCGAGAGCCGGTCGAGCAGCGGCTCGAGGCTCGCCGGGACCTGGCCCTGCGCGTCCCGGGCCGCCTCCACCGCGGCCGCGATGTCCGCGAGCGCCGCGGCGGACTCCTGCACCTCGGCCGGGACCGGCGGTCCGCCGACGAGCAGCGTGACGCCCGTGAGCAGCGCGTTCACGGCGAGGAGGACCGCGATCAGGATCCCGGCCGCCACGGCCGGGCGCGGCCGGGAAGCCTCCGCCTCGGCCACGGGCCCGAGGCGCTCGGCCGCCTCCAGGCGCTCGAAGTACTCCTGGCAGGAACGGCAGAGATCGCGCTCGCCCGGCGCGCGGCACTCGCGGCACTGGGCGTCCAGGCACTGGCGGCAGCGGAAGGCCGCGGCCTCGTCCGGGTGGTGGGCGCAGGGACCGAGGTCGGTCACGCTCACCGGATGGCCTGCCGGTCGCCGAGGATCAGCTCGACGGACCAGGTCTTCTTCTTCGAGGTGTACGTGAGCTTGCCGAGCGCGCTCGTGCCGAAGTTGGCCGCGATCGCGGCGGCGAGCTGCTGCGCCGACGCCGTCGTAAGCCCCTCCGCGTTGAGCGTCGCGTTCGCCGGCTTCTTGCCCGTCTTCGTGGGCCCGGAGTAGCGGAACGTGCCGCCGAGCGGGGTCGCCGCGGGCCACGTCCGGAGGTAGGGCCCCCGCCAGCACGTCGCCGCCCACGAGGGCTTCGTGCCCAGGCCCGGGTCCTTCGTGGAGCTCCAGGTCGGCAGCCCCTCGCAGTCGGTCGCGAGCCTGATCAGCGCGCCGCGGAGCGCGCCGAGGTCGGCGACGGCGCTGCTGACGCGGGCGCGCTCGAGCGCCCAGGTGAGGTTGAGGGCGCCGAGGCTCGTGAGGATGGCGACGAGGACGAGGACGATTCCCAGTTCGACGAGCGTGAAGCCGTCGGCGCGCCGCATCCTAGAGCGCCACGCGGAAGACCTCTTCCAGCGTCGTCTCGCCGAGCAGCGCCTTCGCCAGGCCGTCCTGGAACATGGTCTTCATCCCCTTCTCGATGGCCGCCGCCCGGATCAGGGAGGCGTCACGCCGGTCCATGATCAAGGCACGGATCGCGTCGTCCACCTCGAACAGCTCGAACACCCCGACGCGGCCCCGGAACCCGCTGCCGTTGCACTGGGCGCAGCCCTGCCCCCGGAACATGCGCAGCCCCGCGAGCGGGTCGTCGCCGCTGCCGAGGACCCCTTCGGCGCGCAGGACCTCCACGGTGCGCTCGAAGTCCGGCCGCGCGCGCAGCGCCTGCAGCAACACCGGATCCGCCGTCACGGACTCGCGGCAGCGGACGCAGATGCGCCGCACGAGACGCTGCGCGAGCGCGAGGGCGAGCGTGGACGCGACGAGGAACGGCTCGATGCCCATGTCGAGGAGGCGGGGCACGACGCCCGTGGCGTCGTTGGTGTGCAGGGTGGAGATGAGCAGGCGCCCGACGAGCGCCGCGCGCACGGCGATCTCGGCCGTCTCGCGGTCGCGGATCTCGCCGACCATGATGATGTCCGGGTCCTGGCGGAGGAGCGCCCGGAGCCCGGTGGCGAACTCGACGCCGGCGCCCGGGTTCACGGCCATCTGGCTCACGCGCGGCAGCGTGTACTCGATCGGGTCCTCGATCGTCGAGATGTTGACCACGCTCTGCCGCTCGACGCCGAGGCGCACGAGCATCGCGTAGAGGCTCGTCGTCTTCCCGGAGCCCGTGGGGCCGGTGAGCAGGATCATCCCGAAGGGGCGGAGGATGTTGCGCAGCACGATCTGGTAGTCGTTCGCGGTGAGCCCGAGGTCCTCGAGGTCGATCAGGATGCTCTCGCGCGAGAGCACCCGCATGACCACCTTCTCGCCCCACAGCGTCGGCAGCGTCGAGAGGCGGAGGTCGACCTTGTAGCCCCCCAGGTCCGCCTCGAAGCGGCCGTCCTGCGGCGCCCGGCGCTCGTCGATCCGCATCTGGCCCAGGATCTTGATGCGCGCCACCAGGGGGGCGAGCACCGTCGAGGGCAGGCTCAGCACCTCGCGGAGGGCCCCGTCCACGCGGTAGCGCACGAGGGCCTCCAGCTCGTAGGGCTCGATGTGGATGTCGGAGGCGCGCGTCACGGCCGCGTACTCGAGGATGCGCGTCAGCAGCTCGGCCGCCGACCGCTCCGCGACCGAGCGCTGCTGCTGGACGACCTTGAGCGTCTCGTCGGCGACCGCGCGCTCGAGCATCTCGCGGAGGTTGCCCCGGTACAGGAGGTGCCCCCGGAGGATGGCCGACTCGGGCGTGAGGTGCGGGACGACCTTGCGGCGCGTCGTGCGCTCGATCTCGTCGATCGCCTGCCGGTCCCGCGGGTTCCACATGGCGACGTGGAGCCGGTCGTCCTCGAGCTCGAACGGCAGCAGCACGTGCTGGCGGGCGTACTCCTCGCTCAGGAGCGCGAGCGCCTCCGGCTTGACGTCGCTCACGCGGAGGTCGACGAACCCGACGCCCCACAGCTCGGCGACGTGGCCGAGGATGAAGTTGAGCGGCACGCGCCCGCGCTCGACCACCGCCCGCTCGAGCGGGATGCGCAGCCGGGCGGCCATCTTCTGGGCCCGCTCGAAGCCGGCGGCGTCCAGGGTCTCGAGCCGGTCGACCAGCAGCTCGCGGAGCTCGCCCTCGGTGATCCGCAGCGCGCCCATCTAGGTCTTCGCCAGCACGGCCTCGACCTGGCGGACGAGGTCTTCGAGCGAGAGGTCGGCCTTGATGAAGTACGCCACGGCCCCCAGCTCCTTCGCCTGCTGCATGTCGCGCTCCTGCCCGAGGTTCGACAGGACCACGACGGGGATCGCCGCGGTCAGCGCGTCCGCCTTCAGGCGGCGCAGCACCTCGAACCCCTGCATCTTCGGCATGATGAGGTCGAGCAGGACGAGGTCCGGCACCTCGTCGCGGGCGAGGCGCAGCGACTCCTCGCCGTCCACCGCGGCCAGGACGGTGAACCCGTGCTGGCGGAGCCGCGCCTCGGCCGCCTTGCGGAGGAAGCGATCGTCCTCGCAAAGCAGGATGCGGCGCTTGGTCTCAGCCATCGGAGCCTCCGAGCGCCTGCTCGACGAGCGTGCCGAGCTGCTGGAGCGAGAGGTTCGACTTCACCAGATAGCTCACGACGCCGAGCGCGGTCGCCTCGGCGACGTCCTGCTCGCGCGACGAGTTCGAGAGGATCATCACGCGCATCGCGCGCGTCGCCTCGTCCTGCCGGAGCGCCCGCAGCACCTCGAGTCCGGAGAGCTTCGGCATCAGCATGTCGAGCAGCACGAGGTCGGGGTGCTCGGCGCGCGCGAGCCGCAGCCCCTCCTCGCCGTCCGTGGCCACGAGCACCCCGAAGCCGCGCTGGCGCAGGCTCGCCTCGCACGCGCGCCGCAGGAACCGGTCGTCTTCCACCAACAGAATACGCTTGCCCGTCGTCGTCATTCGCCTCACCCGTTGACCGGCAGTGTGAAGATGAAGGTCGAGCCCTTGCCCTCCTCGGACTCGCACCGGACCTCGCCCCCGAACTTCTCGACGATGAGCCGGACGATGTAGAGCCCGAGCCCCGTGCCCTCGGTCTCGATCGTGTTCACGTTCTCGGCGCGGTAGAACTTCTCGAAGAGCCGCTCCCGCGAGGCCTCGGGGATGCCGATGCCGCTGTCCTTCACCTCCCAGCGGAGCGCGTGGTCCCGGACGCCGATCCGGACGGCCACGTCGCCCCCGGCGGGCGTGTACTTGATCGCGTTCGAGACGAGGTTGAGGATCACCTGCCGGAGGAGCTGCGGGTCCACCATCACCGTCGGGAGCGCCTCCCCGACCGCCACCGACAGCCGGTGGCCCCGGTCCCGGACGAGCGTCGCGAGGTCGTCGAGGACGCTCCGGGTCAGCGCGCCGACGTCCGTCGGCCTGGGCTCGACCTTGAGGCGGCCGCTCTCGAGCCGCGAGACGTCGAGGAGGTCGTTGACGAGCCCGATCAGCCGCTCGGCGGCCTGGCGCGCGTCGTGGACGTTGGCGGCGGCGTCCTCGTTGAGGTCGGGCGCCTGGGCCGCCAGCTCGAGCATCCACTTGATGCCCGCGAGCGGCGTCCGCAGCTGGTGGGTGACGAACGAGACGAAGTCCGACTTCATCTGGCTGACCTGCTGCTCCTGGGTCACGTCGCGCAGCGTCAGCGTGAACCCGATCGTCGTCCCCGCCGCGTCCTTCGTCGGCTGGCCGACCCAGTGGATCACGCGCCCCCCGCGCCGCAGCTCGAGGTCGCCGCGGGCGTCCCGGTCGGGGTCCTCCAGGAGCGCCAGCAGCGGCGCGACGACCCGGTCGTAGTCCGTGATCGAGCTCCGGTACCCCGCGAGCAGCTCCGCGAGCCCGACGCCCACCACGCCGGCGGCGTCGAATGAGAGCAGCTCGCCGGCCCGCCGGTTCGCCGCCTGGATCTCGCCCGGCCGGTTGACGAGCACGATGCCGTCGGAGGTCGACTCGAGGATCTGGGCGAGCCGCACCTGCTGGGTCTGCGTCTGCTCGTAGAGCTGCGCGTTCTCGAGCGCCGTCGCGAGCTGGTCGGCGTACGAGGTGAGGAGCCGGACCTCGGTCTCGCGGAAGACCTGGGGCACCTTGTAGTAGAGCACGAGCACGCCGAGGGCCCGCTGCTGCTGGCCGAGCACGGGGAACGCCGCGATCGACTTGACGCCCCGGGCGACGTTGTCGGGGTTGACGACGTCGGGGCGCGCGGCGGTGTCGCGCACCAGGACGGGCGCGCGGGTGTTCAGCACGAGCCGGGTGATGCCGCCAGGCCGCACGGGGTTGGCCGGCGCCGCGATGTCCTTCATCCAGCGGCCCACGCTCCTGACGAAGGTGCCGTCCCCGACGAAGAGGTTCACCAGGGCCCCGTCCGCGCCGAAGGCCGCCGCCAGCGCCTCGAGGGCTCCGGCGAGCATCGTGTCGACCTCGAGGGTGCGGTGCAGCGCGCGGCTCGCCTGGTTCAGCAGCGTGAGCCCCTCGGAGAGCGTCTTCGCCTCGCGCTCGCGCGTCCGCGTCTCCTCGAAGAGCCGGGCGTTCTCGAGCGCGAGCGCGGCGTGGTCGGCGAGGGTGGAGACGAGCTGGATCTCCGGCGTCGTGAAGTCGTGCGGTTCGAAGAAGGACACCAGCAGCACCCCGTACACCTCGTCGGGACCCATGATGGGCACGCCGAGGTAGGCGCGGGACCTGATCGTATCGATCAGCCTCTTCGCCGCAGGAGCGTACTGCAGGCTCGGGTCGGCGAGCCGGTCACGGGTCCAGACCGGGCGACGCTCCTGGAAGGCGCGCCCGCCAATGCCCTCACCAGGCTTCAGCACGAGCGTGCGCGCCAGCTCGGCATCGATGTTCAGCCCGCGGTCGAACATGAGCCCGCCCTTGGCCTCGTCGTACATGTAGATGCCGTTCGTGTCGCAGCCCGTCAGCTCGGCCGTCTGCGACACGATGAGGCCAAGGACGCGCTCGCGGTCGAGGCTGATGGCGATTTCGCGGGTCACATGGTACAGCTTCGTGGCCTGCTCCTCACGGGCCCGGGTCTCCGCGTACAGGCGGCTCTCCTCGAGCGCCACCGCGAGGTTCTGGCACAGCGTGCTGAAGGGCCCCACGCTCGCGGGGCTGATCGCCCGCCGGCTCGGCTTGTTGTCCGCGCCGACCACGCCGATCACGCGCTCGCCCGCGACGAGCGGCGCGACCACGAACCGGCGGGTCCGGAAGACCGGGTGGCTCGTGAGCTCCGCGGCGACCGGCGCCACGCGCTCGAGGTCCTCGTCCGCGAGGACGGCGACGGCGCGGCGCTGCTCCATGGCCTGCCAGAAGGGGCCGGACGCCGGCGAGTGCGGGATACGGCCGGCGGCGGGTTCCCCGGATTCCCCGAGCTCCCTGACGAGCTCGAGGTGCCCGCCGCCCGGCGCCAGGAGGAGGACCCGGACGCGGTCGAAGCCGAGGACGTCGTGGACGGCCTTCACGAACGCGTCGAGGCGGTCGTCGCGCTCCCAGGACGCCTGCATCGCGAGCCCGGCCTGGTAGAGCCGCTCGAGGAGCTGGCGCCCCTCCTCGCTCTCGCGGAACAGCCGCGCCTTCTCGACGGCGACCGACGCCTGGTCCGCGAACGCCAGCAGCACGGCGACCTCGTCCGACCCGAAGCGGCGCGGGGCGCGGGTGTAGACGTTCAGGTTGCCGATCACGCGGTCCTGCGTGCGCAGGGGCACGCCGATGAATCCCCTGAAGCCCTGCTCCAGCGCACGACGCTTGTGCGCCGCCGGGTACCGGGTGTCCGCGGCCAGGTCCTCGACGGTCACGGCCTCGCCGGAGACCGTGACCGCGCCGCTCAGGCCCTCCCCGACTCCGAGGCGGGCGACCGCCATGACGCCGACCACCGACTCCGTGCGGGCGCCGATCACGAGGTCGTCGCCGTCGCGGAACCGGAGGCCGGCGCCGTCCGCGCGAAGCAGCCGCGTGGCCTCGTCCACGATCCGCGTGAGCACGGCCTCCGCGTCGTGCGCGGCCGCCACGTGGCGCGACACCTCGTGCAGCACCTCGAGCCGCTGCTTGCTCCGCCGCGCCTCCTCGTAGAGCCGCACGTTCTGGACGAGGAGCCCCGCCTGCTCGCCCACGCGCTGCGCCAGCGCCAGCTCGCGCTCCTCGAACGTGCGCCGCGCGGTCCACCAGACGGCGTAGACGGCCCCGACCACCGCGGCGCCCGCGACCAGCGGCAGGACCAGCGCCGACCGGTGCGGGAGCGAGCGGAACGTCTCGTGGGCGAAGCGCGGATCGTTCGGGACGTCGTCGGAGTACACGGGCCGACGCGCGCGCCAGAGCGGCAGGTAGAACTCCCCCTCGCGGAGCGGGAGCACCAGTGTCGTCAGCCGCTCCAGGTGCTGCTTCGGCACGTGGTAGGCCGCCGTGGGGACGAGACGGTCGGCGTCCCGGTCGTGGAGGTACGCGGCGACGGTGTCCGCCCCGAGCAGGCGCGCCAGCTCGCGGCCGGCGCGCCGGAGCGCCTCGCGGACGTCGAGGGTGGAGCTGACCGAGGCCGAGACGGCGGCGAGCGCTTCGCTCTCCGCCAGCCGCGCCTGCAGCGCCTGCTGCAGCTCCGCGTTCTCCCGGAGCAGGCGCCGCCGCTCGATGACCCGCCCGACGATGATGGACAGGCGCCCGAGGTCCACGGGCTTCACGATGTAGCCCGCGGCGCTGCCCTCGACCGCCTCGATGGCCGTCTCGAGCGAGGCGTAGCCCGTCACGATGACCACCTCGGGCGGCGTCGGGAGCCCGCGCGCCTCGCGCATCAGGTTGAGGCCGCCCATGTCGGGGAGGACGAGGTCGAGGAGCAGCAGCGTGACGGGGCGCTCGCGGAGGAGGCGGAGCCCGTCACCGCCCGTGCGCGCGACGAGCACGAGATAGCCCTCGGCCTCGAGGTGCTCACCGAGGAGCCGGATCACCTCGGGGTCGTCGTCGACCAGCAGGATCGCGTCCCGCTCGGCCATACCCCAGGCTAGCGCATGTGCCGGAAGTACACAAAGCTCTCACGCCCGGTGGGCGCCCGGAGCCCCCCATGACCTCAGAGCGCGGGGACGAGGATCCCGTTCCGCGCCAGCACGAGCGCCAGCCAGAAGAGCTGGAGGCCGACGAAGACGGCGAGCCCCCGCTCGCGTCCGGCGCGCACCTCGACCCGGTACTGCCACGCGCCGCCCGCCAGGGCGAAGAGCGCGAAGGGCGTCGCGTCCCACGTCGTGAGCACCCCCCCGCGCTGCAGGAGCCCGCCCGCGAAGGTCCAGAGCACCCAGGCGCCGAGCCACTGGGCGATCACGGAGACGAGGACCGCGGCGCGCGAGTGCGGCCGGCCGAGCCAGCGGGACACCCCGACCGCGGCGGCGGCCAGGACCAGCAGCGTCCCGAGCGCGCCGAGGAGCCAGCGCGTCACGCGCGCTCCCGGTACTCCGGCCGCCAGCGCAGGAGCCGCATCTCCACCTGCTTGATCCCGAGCGCCATCACGATGCCGATGACGCCGAGCGAGAGGAGCGCGACCATCATGTCGGCGGCATTCAGGGTGCCGAGCGACAGGATGATGAGGTAGCCGAGGCCGCCGCCCGACTCGCCGCCGAGGAACTCGCCCACCACCACGCCGATCAGCGCGAAGGAGATGGACGGCGTCAGCGCGGCGAACGTCCACGCGAGCGCGGAGGGCACGACGACCGTCCGCACGATCTGGCGCTCGGACGCCCCGAGGAACCGCGCGGCGTGGATCAGGTCGGCGTCCACCGAGCGCGCCCCCTGGAACGTGTTGAAGAACACGATGAAGAAGACGATCGTCCAGGCCAGCACGATCTTCGCGAGGAGGCCGAAGCCGAAGATCATCGTGATCAGCGGCACCAGCGCGATGCGCGGGAGGGAGTTGAACGCGATGATGTAGGGCTCGAAGATGCGGGCGAGGCGGTCGTTGCGGCCCAGCAGCAGGCCGGCGGCGAAGCCCGAGGTGACCCCGACGACGAATCCCCAGAGGGTCGACTGGATCGTGGAGAGCGCCATCTGCCAGATCGTGAGGCGCACCTCGCCCCCGGCCAGGAAGACGAAGCGCCGGAGGATCTCCGAGGGCCGGCTGACGAAGAACGGGTCGATCCAGTAGAGCCCGGGCGTGCGCGAGACCTCCTTGATCCCCGTCAGCCACTCCCACGAGCCGAGCAGCGCCACGAGGATGGCGAGGCGCCAGGCGACGATCGTGCCGCGGCCCTTCACGCGCCGGCCCCCGCGAACTCCTCGCCCAGGACGTGCCAGATCTGGCCGTACTCCCGCGCGTACTCCTCCGACTCGCGCAGCTTGATGACGTCGCGCGGTCGCGGGAGCGCGACGTCGTAGAGCAGCTTCACGCGGCCGGGCCGCCGGGTCATCACCACGATCCGGTCGGCGAGCGTGATCGCCTCGCTGAGGTCGTGCGTGACGAACACGACGGTCTGGTGCTTGGCCTCCCAGAGCGTCAGCAGCTCCGCGTGCAGGCCGATCTTCGTGTGCGTGTCGAGCGCGCCGAACGGCTCGTCCATCAACAAGATTTCCGGGTCGACGACGAGCGTCCGCATGAGCGCGACGCGCTGGCGCATGCCGCCCGAGAGCGTCGCGGGATACGCGTCCTCGAAGCCCTGGAGCCCCGCGAGGCGGACGCCCTCGCGCACCCGGCGCGCCTGCTCGGCGCCCGTCACGCCGTGGTACTCGAGGCCGAGCGCGATGTTGCGCGCGACCGTGCGCCACGGGAAGACCGTGTCCTTCTGGAACACGTAGCCGACGTTCGGCGGGACGCCGGCGACGGCGCGTCCGTCGATCTCGACCGCGCCGGCCGTCGGCGCGACGAGGCCGCCGATCATGTTGAGGATCGTCGACTTGCCGCAGCCCGACGGGCCGACGATGGCGACGAACTCCTTGTCGCGGATCTCGAAGGAGGCGTCCTGGACGGCCGGGACCTCGCGGCCTCCCGCCCGGAAGGTCTTCGCGAGGCCCCGGATGACGACGCGCGGCTGCCAGGCGCTCAGGACGTGTACTTGGCCTGGGCCTTCCGGACGAAGGTCATGTCCACGGCCTGGGCGTACGGGATCGGCTTCGTGAGCGCGAGCGGCACCCACACCTTCATGCCGTTCGCGTAGTCCTTCTCCTCGATGACGAAGTCCCAGTCGAAGATCGTCCGGTAGTACTTGACCTCGCGCAGGACGGCCTCCCGCGTGAACGTGCTCATGTACGGCTTGTGGATCAGCTCGACGATCTCCTCGTCCTTCGCCGTCCGGATCCACTGCTGCGCCCGGTAGTTCGCGTTGACGTACGCCTGGACGAGGTCGGGCGACTTCTCGACCGTCTCCTTGAGGACGTAGCCGACCGTCACGGGGATGGGCCCGCCGAACACCGCGTTCCAGGCCTTCTCGTCCAGCACGTCGTAGATCGGCTGGCCGAAGCCCTCGTCCTGCGCCTTCCACTGCCAGACGGGCACCGCCATGATCGCGTCGAACTTGCCGGCCTTGAGCCCGCCCAGGATCGTGGTGGAGCCGCCGCCGCCCACCCACTCGACGTGGTCGTTCACGGGCTTGCCGTCGGCGGCTCTCGTCTGCTTGAGCACGTAGTTGCCGTACACGTAGGTCCCGGAGCCGATCGCGGTCGCGGCGATCACCGCCTTGCGCCCGACGAGCTTCGGGTCGGCGAGCGCCGCGACGGACCGGACGCCCTTGTCCCAGAGGTCCTGGCGCACCACGATGTTCGCGTAGCTGCAGCGCAGGTCCGTCGCGAAGATCATGAGGGCGGGCTTGCCCTTCTCCGTGATCTTCAGCGGGTGGTTCGAGTCGCCGACCGCGAACATCGCCTGCCCCGCCGCGAGCGCCTGCACGACCTTGGCGCCGCCCCCGGGCACGAGGAAGCTCGGCAGGCTCACGCCCTCGTCCTCGAAGAACTTCTTCTCCTTCGCGACGAGGTGCTGGCCGTAGACGAAGGTCGAGACGCTGTGCGACGCGGTGATCGGCTTCGCCGCGGCGCGGGCCCGGCCGGCGAAACGGGGCGCGGCCAGGGCGAGCCCGGTGGCGCCGGCGGTCGTGAGGAACTGACGACGGGTGACGCTCATGTCGATGCCTCCTAACGCGATATCCGTGTGCGCTCCCGTGGCGGCTTGGCCAGGCGAGGCAGTGTACGCCCGGGGTCTCCTCCTGTCAATCGCAACATATTGACACTACAGGAGATTTCGCCCTATGATGCCTGGATGGCTCCCACCCGGACCGCCCCGGCTCCCGGTCTCTCCAGCATGACGGGATTCGGGCGGGCCGAGGCCGGCGGCGACGGGATCAGCGTCACCGTGGAGGCGCGCTCGGTCAACCACCGCCACCTCGACATCGCCCTGCGCCTGCCGCGCGCGCTCGCCGCCTTCGAGCCCGAGGCGCGGCGGCTGATCCAGTCGCGCCTCGAGCGCGGCCGCCTGGACGTTGCCGCGCAGGTCGCCCCGGCGCCGGGGCGGGCGGCGCATTGGATCCGCGCCGACGCCCCGCTCGCCGCGGAGTACGTCGCGCGCGCCCGGGAGCTCGGCCGCGACCTCGGCGTGCCGGGCGACGTGACGCTCGCGTGGGTGCTCGAGCGGCCCGGCGTGCTGCGCGCGGAGGAGGCCGACGCCGCGGACGAGGCGGCGCTCGGGTCCGTCCTCGCCCAGGCGCTGGGCCAGGCGCTCGACGCGCTGGTGGCGCGGCGGCGCACCGAGGGCGAGGCGCTCGGCGCCGAGCTCGGGAAGCTCGGCGCCGACCTGGGCGCGCAGGTGGCCCTGATCGAGGCGCGGGCGCCCGCCGCCGTCGCGCGGCGGGAGGAGCGGCTGCGCGAGCGCATCCGGGCGCTCCTCGGCGGGGCATCCGTCGACGAGGGCCGGATCCTCGTCGAGGTGGCGGCCTGGGCCGACAAGACGGACGTGCGCGAGGAGCTGACACGCCTGCGGGCGCACCTGGGAGAGCTCGCGCGGGTGCTCGAGGCGGGCGGCGCGGTGGGGCGGCCGCTCGAGTTCCTCGTGCAGGAGCTCCACCGCGAGGTGAACACGATCGCCGCGAAGGCCGACGACCTCGAGCTGAGCCAGGCCGCGCTCGCGGCCAAGGGCGCGATCGAGAAGATGCGCGAGCAGGTGCAGAACCTTGAGTAAGCCGAACGGGCGGCCGTCCACGCACCTGGTGAACGTGGGCCACGGCAACGTGGTCGTGGCGGAGCAGATCGTGGCGATCGTCGGCCTCGACTCGCTGCCGGTGAAACGCCTCATCGAGAGCGCCAAGGGCAGCACCAAGCTCGTGGACGCGACGAACGGCCGGCGCACCCGCGCCGTGATCGTGACGGAGAGCGACCACCTGATCCTCTCCTCGCTCGAGCCCGCGACGCTCGCGCAGCGCCTGGCGATCGACCGGGGTCCGACGGGTGACTAGGCGCCGCGGCACCCTCGTCGTGGTCTCCGCGCCCTCGGGCGCCGGCAAGACCACGCTGTGCCGCGAGGTCCGGCTGCGCCTGCCCGACCTGGCGTACTCGGTCTCGGTGACGACGCGACCGCCCCGCGCCGGCGAGCTCGGCGGCGTCGACTTCGCGTTCGTCTCGGAGGCGGCGTTCCGCGACATGCTCGTGCGCGGCGAGTTCGCCGAGTGGGCGACCGTCCACGGCAACCTCTACGGCACCCGGGCGCGGGTGCTGGACGAGGCGCTCGCCGCCGGCCGCGACGTCCTGCTCGACATCGACACGCAGGGCGCGGAGCAGCTCCGCGGGCGCTACCCCGAGGCCGTGCTGGTCTTCATCGTGGCGCCGTCCATGCGCGACCTCGAGCTGCGGCTGCGCGAGCGCAAGTCGGACGCCGAGGCGGAGATCGCCCGGCGCCTGGCGCGCGCGCGCCAGGAGATCGCGCTCTGGCGCCGCTACGACTACCTGGTCGTGAACCGTGACGTGAAGGAGGCGCTCGAGCAGCTCGCGTCGATCATCCAGGCGGAGCGCTGCCGCGCGAGCCGCCTCAAGCTCACATTCCCCGATCTGGAGGTGCCCGAGTGATGGCGTTCCCCTCGCTGGAGAACTCGCTGAACAAGGTCTCGAACCGCTACCTGCTCGTGGTGCTGTCCGCCAAGCGCGCGCGCCAGATCAACCGTGGCGCGCCCGCCCGGGTGGAGACGCGCCACAAGAAGCCGACCAGCACGGCGCTCGAGGAGATCGCGGCGGCCAAGGTCGAGTACCGCGTGAAGGACGAGGGCGAAACCACGAAGGCATGAGCCTCACCGGCCGCGAGCTGATCCTGGGCGTCACGGGCTCGATCGCCGCGTACAAGGCGGTCTACCTGCTCCGCGAGCTCACCGCGCTCGGCGCCGCGGTGTCGGTATGCCTCACGGAGCACGCGGCCGCGTTCGTCGGTCCGCTGACGTTCCGGACGCTCTCCGGCCGCCCGGTGCTCACGAACCTGTTCGACCCGCAGAGCCCGGAGGCGGTCGAGCACGTGGCGCTCGCGGAGCGCGCCCACGCCATCCTGGTCGCGCCGGCCACCGCGAACCTGCTCGCGAAGGCGGCGCACGGGATCGCCGACGATTTCCTGACCACGCTCCTGCTCGCCGCCCGCTCGCCGGTGCTCATCGCCCCCGCGATGGACGGCGGCATGTGGGCGCACCCGGCGGTCGTCGAGAACGTGGCGACGCTCAGGGCGCGCGGCGTCACGGTCCTCGAGCCCGAGGCCGGGCCGCTGGCCTCCGGGCTCTCGGGCCAGGGCCGGTTCCCCGAGGTCCCCACGATCGTCGCGGCGCTGCTCGGCGCCCTCGCGCCCGTCCGCGACCTCGCGGGCGAGCACGTGCTCGTCACCGCGGGGCCGACGCGCGAGCCGATCGACCCCGTGCGCTACATCTCGAACCGCTCGTCGGGCAAGATGGGTTACAGCCTGGCCGCCGCGGCGCTGCGCCGCGGCGCGCGGGTGACGCTCGTCTCCGGACCGACGGCGCTCACGCCGCCGGCCGGCGCGGTCTTCGTCCCGGTCCAGACCGCCGAGGAGATGCGCGAGGCGGTGCTCCACCACCTCGCCTCGGCCACGATCGTGATCAAGGCCGCGGCCGTCGCCGACTACCGCGTGCGGCACGTCGCGCCGGCGAAGATCAAGGGCAAGCGCGACCTCGCGCTCGAGCTGACGCCGAACCCCGACATCCTCGCCGAGGTCGCCGCGCGCCGCACCGGCGCGTTCGTCGTCGGCTTCGCCGCGGAGACCCACGACGTCGCGGTCCACGCGCGCGCGAAGCTCGAGAGCAAGGGCATCGACGCCCTCGTCGCGAACGACGTGAGCCAGCAGGGCATCGGCTTCGAGGCGGAGGAGAACGAGGTGCTGCTCCTCGACCGCTGGGGCGGCACCCACGCGCTGCCCCGGATGGCGAAGACCGCGGTCGCGGACGCGATCCTCGGCCACATCGTCGCGCTCCGCGCCGCCGCCGGCAAGAAGACGCCCGCCTAGCCGCATGCCCCCCGAGACCCCGCGCGAGGCGCTCGCCGACGCCGTGGCCGCGCTCGGCGCGACGCTGCGCCACTGGCGCGACCTCGGCGTGACCGAGCTCGATCTCGCCGGCGACTGGCTGCTCACCCCCGCCGAGGCCCTCGCCGCGCAGGAGCGTGCGCTCCAGGGCTGCCGCCGGTGCAAGCTCTGCGCGGGACGCACGACGATCGTCTTCGGCGCCGGCGACCCGCGCGCCGAGTTCGTCGTGATCGGCGAGGGGCCGGGCGCCGACGAGGACGCGCAGGGGCTGCCCTTCGTCGGGCGCGCGGGCCAGCTCCTCACGAAGATGCTCGAGGCGCCGGGTGTCGGCTTCTCGCGCGAGGAAGTCTTCATTACCAACACCGTCAAGTGCAGGCCTCCCGCCAACAGGACCCCCGAGGGCGAGGAGCTCGCCGCGTGCGCGCCGGTGCTCGCGGCGCAGCTCGGCGTGCTCCAGCCCAGGGTCATCCTCGCGCTCGGCAGCGTCGCGACGCAGAGCCTGCTCGGCACGCGGGAGCCGATCGGGCGCCTGCGGGGCCGGGTGCACCCCTACGGGTCCGCGGTCCTGGTTCCGACCTTCCACCCCGCGTTCCTCCTGCGCAACCCGGGCCAGGAGTACAAGCGCATGGCGTGGGAGGACCTCAAGCTCGCCCGACGGGAGTACGACCAGCGCCGGACGCGATGATCGCGGACGTCGCGTTCGACGCGCCCGTCGATCACCCGTTCTCCTACCGCGTCCCCGAGGGCCTCGCCGTGGTACCGGGCCAGCGCGTGTGGGCGCCGCTCCGGGGCGCGCCGCGCGTCGGGATGGTCGTCGCCGTCCGCGAGGGCACGGACGCCGCGCTCAAGCCGCTCGCGCGCGCCGCCGACCCGGCGCCGGTGCTCGGCCCGGGAGGGCTCGAGCTGGCCCGCTGGATCGCGACGCAGAGCCTCTCGTCCGTCGGCTCGACGTGCGCCGCGCTCCTGCCGCCGCCGCCCGTGCCGGCCGGACCAGGCGGACACCCGGGCGGCGGGGGCCCGCGGCCCGGCACGGGTAGCGCGCCCGCGCTCCTGCTCGGCGCCGGGCGCGAGAAGCGCCTCCTCGAGCGGCTCGAGCGGGCGGCCGGCCCCGTGCTCGTGGTCGCGCCCGACGTCGAGGCCTCCGCGCGCTGGGCCCAGCGGCTCGCGCGCGCCGGCCGCGTCGCGCGCCTCGACTCCGGCGTGGCGGACGACGCGCGCGCCGCGGCGTGGCGCGCGCTCGCCGACGGCGGGGCGCGCCTCGCGACCGGCACGCGCTCGGCGCTGCTCGCCCCGCTCGGGCCGGGAGCGACGGTCGCGCTGCTCGACGAGCACGAGGCCGCCCACAAGCCGCCCGGCCCGCCGCGCATCCACGCGCGCGACGTCCTCCTCGAGCGCGCGGCCCGCGAGGGGCTCGCCCTCGTGCTGACGGCGGCGACGCCGAGCGTCGAGACGTGGTGGCGCGCGGACAGCGGCCGGATCGCGGCCGAGGCGGCGCGGCCCGGTCCGTGGCCCGCCGTCACGCTGGCGGACACGCGCGGGATCCTAAAGGTCGAGCCCCTGACGCCGCCGCTCGCCCGCGCGATCCGCGAGACCCTCGCCGGGAAGCGACGGGTGTTTCTCGCGGTCAGTCGTACGACCTCCTCGCTCGCGTGCGACGAGTGCGGAGAGGTCGTCCGCTGCGCCGCGTGCCGGATCGCGCTGGCCTACTCGCGCGCCGCGGCGACGCTCGTCTGCCGCCTCTGCGCGCGCACGGCGACGCTGCCCGACACCTGCCCCGCCTGCGGCGGGCGGCGGCTCTCGCCCTTCGGCTGGGGCGCCGAGCGGGTCGAGCACGCGGTCCGCCGTCGCTTCCCCGCCGCGCGCGTCGCGCGCTACGACCCGGACGCGGCGCGCGGCGCGCGCGGGGAGGCGCAGCGCGCCGCCGCCGCGGCGGCGGAGGTCGTCATCGGCACGCGCGGGGCGCTGCGCCTCTTCGGCCCCGCCACGCTCGGCCTCGCCGGCTTCGTCGCCCCCGACCAGCTCCTGCGCCTGCCGGACTTCCGCGCGGGTGAGCGGACGCTCGCGCTCCTCTGGGCCGCCGCCGAGCGCGTGCGCGGGGACGGCGCCGTCGTCGTGCAGTCGCAGAACCCGACGCACTACGCCTTCGACGCGCTCGCCCGGCAGGACCTCCCGACGTTCTACCGGCACGAGCTCAGGTTCCGCGCCGAGCTGGGCTACCCGCCGTTCCGCCGGCTCGCCGTGGTGAGCGCGCGCGGCGCCGCCACCGGGGAGGCCGCGCGGCTCGGCGCCGTGCTCGCCGGCGTGCCCGGCCTCATCGTCTACCCGGCGGCGCCCGACCGTCGCGGCCGGTTCGTGCGCGTCGTGGTGAAAGGCGGCGCGGACCTGCCCGACCTGCTGCGGGCGGCGCTCGCGGAGTTCCGCGCCGGCGCCGCGAGGAGCCGCGGTATCATGGCCGTGGAGGTGGATCCGGTCGAATGGCCGTCCTGAGGGTGCGGAAGTACGGCGATCCGGTGCTGCGGCGGCGCGCCTTGCCCGTCGGGCGCGTCACCGACGAGGTCCGGGCGACCATCGCGGACCTGATCGACACGATGTACGACGAGGTCGGCATCGGGCTCGCGGCCCCCCAGGTGGGGGTCTCGCTCCGGCTCATCGTGCTCGGCGACGAGGAGGGCCGGGGCGCCGAGGCGCTCGTGAACCCCGTCATCGTCGAGCAGGGCGGCCAGGCGACCGCCGAGGAGGGGTGCCTCTCGATCCCGGGCGTCTTCGCGCCCGTCACGCGCGCCGCGTGGGTGCGCGTGGAGGCGGCGAGCGCCGAGGAGCGGCCCGTGTCGATCCGCGCCGCGGGGCTGCGCGCGCGCGTGCTCCAGCACGAGCTGGACCACCTCGACGGCGTCCTCTTCATCGACCGCCTGGACCCGGTCACGCGCGACCGGATCAAGCGCCGGATCAAGAAGGAAGGGCTCCGCGAAGACGCCGCCCACCACGCCTTCGCGCTTTAAGATCCTCTTCTACGGCACGCCCGAGTTCGCGCTGCCGACGCTCGACGCGCTGCTCGCCCGCCACGACGTCGTCGCCGTCGTCACACAGCCCGACCGCCCCGCGCACCGCGGCCAGAGGCTCCAGCCGCCGCCCGTGAAGACGCGCGCGCTCGCGGCCGGCGTGCCGGTCCTCCAGCCCGCGCGGCTGCGCGACCCCGAGTGGGCGCCGCGGCTCGCCGCGCTCGGCGCCGACCTGGGGGTGGTGGTCGCGTTCGGCCAGATCCTGCCCGGGGCCGTCCTCGCCGCGCCCCGCTTCGGCTCGATCAACGTCCACGGCTCGCTCCTGCCGCGCTACCGCGGCGCGGCGCCGATCCAGTGGGCGATCATCCGGGGCGAGACCGTCACGGGCATCACGACGTTCCAGATGGACGAGGGCATGGACACGGGACCGATCCTCCTGCGGGCCGCGACGCCGATCGGCCCCGAGGAGACCGCGGGCGAGCTGGCCCGCCGGCTCGCGCCGCTCGGCGCCGAGACGCTCCTCGAGACGCTCGGGCGCCTCGACGCGCTCACGCCCGAGCCGCAGCGCCACGAGGAGGCCACGCTCGCGCCCCGGCTCAAGAAGGACGACGGGCGCCTCGACTGGACGCGCGCCGCGCGCGAGCTGGTCAACCTCGTCCGCGGCTGCAACCCCTGGCCCGGCGCGACGACCGCGGCGCCGGGCGCCGCGCTCACGATCTGGCGCGCGGCGGCGGTCGCGGGGCCGCCGGGGCCTGCGCCGGGCACGCTCGTCGCCTGCGGCGGCGGGCTCGCCGTCGCGACGGGAGCCGGCGCGCTCCTGCCGACGGAGGTCCAGCCGGAGAACCGGCGCGCGATGCCGTGGGCGGACTACCTGCGCGGCGCCCGCCTCACGCCGGGCGCGCGCTTCACGACCCCGTGACCCCCGCCTCCCCGCGGCGGGCGGCCGACGCGGCGCCGCCCGCGCCCGCCCGCGCCGCCGCGGTGCGGGTGCTCGAGCGCGTCGAGCGCGACGCCGCGTGGGCCGACCGGGCGCTCGAGGCCGAGGTCGGGAGGCGCCGGCTCGCGCCGCGCGACGCGGCGCTCGCGACCGAGCTGGTGTTCGGCACGCTCCGCTGGCAGCGCTACCTCGACTGGATCCTCGCGCCGCACTCCCGGCGCCGGCTCGCCGCGCTCGACCCGCGCGTGCGGGTGGTCCTCCGCGTGAGCGCCTACCAGCTCGCGTTCCTCGAGCGTGTGCCGCCGTTTGCGGCCGTCAACGACGCCGTGTCGCTCGCGCGCGGACGCCCGGGCGTCGCCGGGTACGTCAACGCCGTCCTCCGCGCCCTCGCGCGCCGCGGGCCGCGCGAGCGCGAGCCCGCGCCGCCCCGCGACCCGCTCGAGGCGCTCGCCACGCGCTGCTCCTGCCCGACCTGGCTCGCCGCGCGCTGGGTCGAGCGCTGGGGGGCGGTGGAGGCCGAGGCCCTCATGCGCGCGCTCTGCGAGCGGCCGCCGCTCACGCTCCGCGCCAACACGCTCCGGACGACCCGTGAGGCCCTCGGCGCGCGGCTCGCCGCCGAGGAGGGCCTCGCGTGGCGCCCGACCACGTGGGCGCCCGAGGGGCTCGTGGTGGGCCCGGGCGGGGCGCCCGGGGCCTGGCGCGCGTTCGCCGAGGGCGCCTTCGCCGTGCAGGACGAGGCCTCGATGCTGGTCGGGCACCTGCTCGCGCCGCGCGCGGGCGAGACCGTCGCCGACGTGTGCGCGGCGCCGGGCACGAAGACGACCCACCTGGCCCAGCTCATGGAGGACCGCGGGCGCGTGCTCGCGCTCGACCCCGCGCCGGCGCGCCTCGCGCGCGTGCGCGAGGCGGCCGCGCGGCTCGGGACGGCGAGCGTCGAGGCGCTCGACGGCACGGTCGAGGCGCTCGCGCCGCGCTTCCGCGAGGCGTGCGACGCCGTGCTCGTCGACGCGCCGTGCTCGAACCTCGGGGTGCTCCGGCGCAACCCCGAGGTGAAGTGGCGCCGCCAGCCGGCCGACCTCGCGGCCAGCGCCCGCGGCCAGGGGCGGATCCTCGCGGCGGCCGCGGCCATGGTCCGCCCGGGCGGCCGGCTCGTCTACGCGACCTGCTCGCTCGAGCCCGAGGAGAACGCCGAGGTCGCGGGCGCCTTCCTCGCCGCGCACCCCGGCTTCCATCCCGACCCGCCGGCCGCGTTCCCCCTGCCGCTCGACGCGGACGGCGTCCTGCGCTGCCTGCCCCACCGGCACGGCACCGACGGCTTCACCGCGGTCCGCTTCCGGCGCGCGTGATATAACAGCAGCGTGGTGAAGATCGCCCCCTCGATCCTCTCCGCAGACTTCGCCGCGCTCGGCCAGGACGTCGCGCGGGTCGAGGCGGGCGGCGCCGACCAGCTCCACGTGGACGTGATGGACGGCCGCTTCGTGCCCAACATCACGGTCGGTCCGGTCGTGGTCGGCGCGCTCCGCAAGCGCACGCGGCTCCCGCTCGACGTCCACCTGATGATCGTCGAGCCCGAGCGCTACGTCGCGGACTTCGTCGCCGCGGGCGCCGACCTGGTGACCGTCCACGCCGAGGCGTGCCCGCACCTTCAGCGCACGCTCGCCCAGATCCGCGAGCTCGGCGCGCGCGCGGGCGTCGCGCTCAACCCCGCGACGCCCCCCGACGCGCTCCAGTACGTGCTCGACGACCTCGACCTCGTGCTCGTGATGTCGGTCAACCCCGGCTTCGGCGGCCAGGCGTTCCTGCCGAGCGCGCACCGGAAGATCCGCGAGGTCCGCGCGCTGCTCGGCGACCGGCCGGTGGACGTCTCGGTGGACGGCGGCGTGAAGCCGGACCTCGCGTCCTCGCTCGCCGAGGACGGCGCCACCACGCTGGTCGCCGGCTCGGCGATCTTCGGCGCGGCCGACCCGGCCGCCGCCGTCCGGGCGCTGCGCGACGCGGCGCGGACGCGCTAGCCGCAGCCCCGCAGGGCCGCGGACGCCGCCTCCGACCCGAAGTAGTTGAAACGTGGCGCGTATTTGCGTAAGGTTGATCTTTCCATGCTCGACAATCTGAGCACGCGCCTGCAAGCCATCTTCGACCGCCTGGGCGGCCGCGGCCGCCTGACGGAGGAGAACGTCCAGGAGGCCCTCCGGGAGGTCCGGGTGGCGCTCCTGGAAGCGGACGTCAACTTCAAGGTCGTCCGCACGTTCGTCGAGCGCGTCCGCGCGAGGGCGGTCGGCCAGGAGGTCCTCCGGTCGCTCACCCCCGCCCAGCAGGTCGTGAAGGTCGTCCACGGGGAGCTGGTCGAGCTGCTCGGCGGCAGCGGCCACCGCCTGGCGCCAGCGCCCCACCCACCGACCGTGATCATGCTGATCGGGCTCCAGGGCTCGGGCAAGACGACGACCGCGGCCAAGCTCGCGCGGCACTACACCGCGCAGGGGCAGCACCCGATCCTCGCCGCCGCGGACACCTACCGTCCGGCGGCGCAGGACCAGCTCCGGACGCTCGGGGCCGAGGTCGGCGTGCCGGTCGTGGACGCGCCCGGCGAGGCGCCGCTCGCGATCTGCCGCCGGGCGCGCGAGGAAGCCGCGGCGCGGGGGCTCACGCCGCTCATCCTCGACACGGCCGGGCGCCTGCACATCGACGAGCCGATGCTCGAGGAGCTCCGGGCGATCCGCCGGGACGTGGCGCCGCACCACGTGCTCCTCGTCGTGGACGCGATGACCGGCCAGGACGCGGTGAACGTCGCCGACCGGTTCAACCGCGCCGTCGGCATCGACGCGGTGGTGCTGACGAAGCTCGACGGCGACGCGCGCGGCGGCGCCGCCCTCTCGGTGCGCTCGGTCACGGGGCGCCCGATCGCGTTCGCCGGCACGGGGGAGAAGACCGACGCGCTCGAGCCGTTCCACCCCGACCGCGTCGCGTCCCGGATCCTCGGTATGGGCGACGTGCTCTCGCTCGTCGAGCGCGCCCAGGCCACCGTGGACCGGGAGCAGGCGGAGGCGCTCGTCCGCAGGCTCCGCGAGGACGCCTTCACCCTGGAGGACTTCCGCACGCAGCTCCGGCAGGTCCGCCAGATGGGCCCGCTCGACCAGGTCCTCGGCATGCTGCCGTTCGGCCGGGCGCTCCGTGCCGCGCCGCAGGAGCTCGGCGCCGAGTCGGCGGACCTCGACCGCTTCGACGCGATCATCTCGTCGATGACGCCGGGCGAGCGGCGCCACCCCGAGACCATCAACGGGACTCGCCGCCAGCGCATCGCGCGCGGCAGCGGCACCAGCGTGCAGGACGTGAACCGGCTGCTCAAGCAGCACGCGCAGCTCCGGAAGATGATGAAGCAGCTCAAGGGCATGGAGGGGAAGCTCCCGCGCATGAAGGGGCTCCCCGGATTTCCCACACCGAGGGGGTGAGGACGTGGCAGTGACGATCCGACTGAGACGCACCGGGGCGACGAAGCGGCCGGCCTACCGCGTGGTGGTGGCCGACTCCCGCTCGCCGCGCGACGGCAGGTTCATCGAGATCCTCGGACACTACAACCCGCTGGCCAAGCCGCCGACGGTGTCGATCGACCGGGCGAAGGCCGAGGCGTGGATCAAGAAGGGCGCGCAGCCGTCGAACACGGTCAGGAAGCTCCTGGCGCACACCCAGGCGAAGTAGGCGGGCGCGTGCCCGAGCGCCTCGTCGTGATCGGCGAGATCGCGCGGGCGCACGGGCTGCGGGGGGAGCTCCGCGTGACGCCGCTCACGGACCATCCGGAGCGGTTCGAGCGCGTCACCGCGTGCGTGCTGTGGGACGTGGCGCGGGATCGCCGGGAGCCGCGGCGCATCACCGCGGCGCGCCGGCGGGGCGACGCGGTGCTGGTGTCGCTCGAGGGCTGCGAGTCGGTCGAGGACGCGAGCGCCCTGGTGGGCCGCCTCGTGGCGCTGCCCGAGGCGGAGGCGCTGCCGCTCGCGCCGGGCCAGTTCTACCCGTGGCAGCTCGCGGGCTGCCGGGTGCTGACGGAGGACGGCCGCGAGGTGGGGCGCGTGACCGGCGTCGAGCGCGGGGGCGCGCAGGACCGCTGGGTCGTCGCGGGCGAGGGGCGCGAGCACCTGATCCCCGCCGTGCGCGAGATCGTGCTGGACGTGGACCTCGCGGCGCGCCGGGTCGTGATCCGGCCCCCGGAGGGCCTGCTGGAGCTCTGAACCGATGCGCATCGACATCGTGACGCTGTTTCCGGAGATGGTCGAGCCCGTGCTGGCGGTCTCGATGCTCGGCCGGGCGCGCGCGCGCGGGCTCGTTGACATCCGGGTGGCGAATCTCCGAGACTACGCGGAGGGCAAGCACCGGATCACCGACGATTACCAGTTCGGCGGGGGCGGCGGGATGGTGCTGAAGCCCGAGCCGCTCTTCGCCGCCGTCGAGGCGCTCAGGACGCCGGGTGCGCGCATCATCCTGCTGGACCCGCGGGGCCGCACGTTCACTCAGCGGCTGGCCACCCAGTTGGCGCGCGAGGCGCATCTCGTCCTGCTCGCGGGCCGTTACGAGGGCGTGGACGAGCGCGTGAGCGAGCGGCTCGCCGACGACCGGATCTCGATCGGCGACTACGTCCTGACCGGGGGCGAGCTGCCGGCGCTGGTGGTGGCCGACGCGGTGACGCGCCTGCTCCCGGGCGTCCTCGGCGCGGAAGGCGGCGCCGAGCGCGAGTCGTTCGCGAGCGGGCTCCTCGAGCCGCCGCAGTACACGCGGCCGGAGGAGTTCCGCGGGCTCCGGGTGCCCGCGGTGCTGCGCTCGGGTGACCACGCGCGCATCGCGCGCTGGCGCCGGGCGCAGGCGCTCTGGCGCACCTGGCGGGACCGGCCCGAGCTGCTGGAGAGCGCCGACCTCACGGTCGAGGACCGGGAGCTGCTGGACCGATTCAAGCGCGGGGAGACGCCCGAAGGACTCGAGGCGCCCGCGAACGCAGAAAGGGAAGACTAGTCATGGACGCGATTCGACTGGTGGAAGCCGCGCAGCTCAAGAAGGACCGGCAGGGGTTCGCGCCCGGCGACACGGTGCGCGTGCACGTGCGGGTCGTCGAGGGCGAGAAGGAGCGCACGCAGCTCTTCGAGGGCGTCGTGATCCGCAAGCGCGGCGAGGGCGCGCGCGCCTCGTTCACGGTGCGCCGGATCTCCTACGGCGTGGGCGTCGAGCGCACGTTCCCGCTGCACTCCCCGCGCATCGAGCGCGTGGAGGTCGTGCGCAAGAGCCGCGTGCGCCGCTCGAAGCTCTACTACCTCCGCGGGCTCGCCGGCAAGGCCGCGCGCCTCAAGGAAAAGCGCGCCGCGATCGTCCCGTCGAGCGGCGAAGCCACCGAGTAGCCGCACCCGCCCGCCCGCGTGACGCCGCCCCGCTCGGCGCCGTACCGCTACGAGGCCCAGGCCTGGCGGGAGGGCGTCGCCCGCGTGGCCGGCGTGGACGAGGCGGGGCGCGGGCCGCTCGCGGGCCCGGTGGTGGCGGCGGCGGTCATCATCGCGCCCGACCGGCGCATCCCCGGGCTCGCCGACTCCAAGCTCCTCCCGCCCGAGCGGCGCGAGGAGCTCTGCGCGCTCATCCACGCGCGGGCGCTCGCCGTCGGCGTCGGCGTGGTGGACCACCAGACCATCGACCGCATCAACATCCTCCAGGCGACGCGCGCCGCGATGCGCGAGGCCCTCGCCGCGCTCGCCGCCGCGCCCGAGCTGGTCATCACCGACTTCGTCGCGCTCGACGGCCTCCCGTGTCCCCAGCGGAACCTCGTCGGGGGCGACCGCCGGTCGGCCAGCGTCGCCGCGGCGTCCATCGTCGCCAAGGTCACGCGCGACCGGATCATGCGCGAGCTCGACGCCGAGTACCCCGCGTACGGCTTCGCCCGCCACAAGGGCTACGCGACCCCCGAGCACCTCGCCGCGCTCGACCGCTGGGGCCCCTGCCCGATCCACCGGCGCTCGTTCTCCGGCGTCTGGCGCCAGGGCGAGCTGTTCGTGCTCGAGGAGGACGACTAGCCGCCGGCCGGCCGGGGGGCGGCGAGACCGAAGAAGAGGCTGCCCGTCACCGCGTGGGCGAGCGCGGCGACGTCCGGTGAGCCGTCCCGGTCGAGCTGGCCGTCCACCACGAGCGCGGCGAGGCCGTGGACCGTGGACCAGGCCGACACCGCGAGCGTCTCGGTGTCGCCCTCACGCACGAGCCCCGCCTGCTGGCAGGCACGGATTGCATCGACGAGCAGCGCGAACGCCTCGCCGCCCGCCGCCTGGAGCCCCGGGTGGCGCGCGCGGTCGGCGACCTCGCGCCCGAACATCACTCTGAAGTGCGCCGGGTGGCCGGCCGCGAACGCGACGTAGCCCAGCCCGAAGCCGCGAAACCGGCCCAGCGGGTCGTCTCCGGTCGACGGCGCGGCCGTCCGCATCGACGCCGTCAGGAGCCGAAAGCCTTCCTCGGCAACCGCGGCGAGCAGCGCGTCCTTGTCGGCGAAGTGGCGGTAGGGCGCGGCCTGCGACACCCCGGCCCGCCGCGCCGCGGCCCTGAGGGTCAGCGCGCGCACGCCCTCACGGCTGATGAGCTCGAGCGCCGCGTCGACCAGTGCCCGGGGCAGGTCGCCGTGGTGGTAGCCCGCCCGGCCCGTCCGGGGCCGGCGCCCGCCGCGCCTGGCGCCTTCTCGCCTCACGCGGCCAGCGTATCCGACGGTGTTGACATCGTCAACATTTCATGTTAACAACGTTATCATCGCTGCGCGCACTCGAAGGAGGAACGTGCCATGGCCCGCATCCTCGCCGGATTCCTTCCCTGGATCGCCTACGGAGCGCTCGCCGGCGCCGGCCTGACGCGCGCCGCCGTCCTCGCCGGGCTCGGCCTGGCGGCGCTGCTGTGCGGCGTCGGCCTGTGGCGGCGCCGCGTGAAGACACTCGAGGTCGCGGCGCTCGCCTTCTTCGTTGCCGCGGCGGGCCTGAGCGCGGCGCTCGGCCCCGCCGCCCTGCTCGGGCTCGACACCCTCCTCGCGAATGGGGCCCTCGCGGCCGTGGCCTGGGGGACGCTCGCGGCGCGCGCCCCCTTCACCGCCGAGTACGCGCGCGAGGACTGGCCGCCGCCGTACTGGACGTCCCCGCTGTTCCGGCGGCTCAACCTGGCCCTGACCGCCGTATGGGGCGCGGTCTTCACCGTCAACGCCGGGCTCGGCGCGGTCGCCCTCTCGCGGCCGACCGCCCGGGTCTGGCTCGCGCTCGCGGTGCCGCAACTCCTCGTCGCGGGAGGCGTGGCCGCGTCGGTCGTCCTGCCGCGCTGGCTGCCGAGGCGCTGGGCGGCCGGCCAGATCGCGGCGCGCGAGCCATACCGCTGGCCGGCGCCGACCTTCGGGGGCACATGCGCCGGGAACCTGGACGGCCACGACGTGATCGTCGTCGGCGCGGGGATCGGCGGCCTGACCGCCGCGGCGCTCCTCGCGGACCGCGGCCTCCGGGTGCTCGTGCTCGAGCAGCACTACCTGGCGGGCGGCTTCTGCACCTCGTGGCCGCGCCTCGTGCGCCGCGGCGACGAGCGGCTGCGCTACGTGTTCGACGCCGGGGTCCACGACGTGAGCGGCCTGGGCCCTCGTGGGCCGGTGCGCCATCTCCTCGCGACGCTCGGCCTCGAGGACCGCCTGGACTGGCGGCGCGTCGGCCACGAATACGTCCTGCCGGGACTCCGGCTGAAGGTGCCCGAGCGAGCGGCCGACTTCGCGGCCGCGCTCGGCGAGCGCTTCCCGGCCGAGCGCGCGGCGCTGCGCGCCTTCTTCGCCGAGATGGAAGCCGTGTATCGCGAGCTCTACGCGGACGTCGAGAGCACCGGCGGTGTCCCGCGACCCCCGGCGAGCGTCGAGGCGATGCTGGCCTATCCCGCGACGCACCCCCACGCCATCCGCTGGATGGACGTGCCCTTCACGGCCATGCTCGACGCCCACCTGCGCGAGCCGAAGCTCCGCGAGCTGCTCATGGTCCTGAGCGGGTACCTGAGCGATCGGCCCGAGCGTCTCACCGCGGGCGCGATGGCGCCGATCTTCGGCTATTACTTCGACGGCGGCTTCTACCCTCGCGGCGGCTCGCAGGCGCTCGCCGACGCGCTGGTCGCAGCGATCCGCGAGCGCGGCGGCGAGATCCGTCTGCGCACGGCCGTCGAGCGGATCCTGATCGAAGGCCGCCGGGTGACGGGCGTCGCGCTGCGAGGGGGCCGTGTCGAACGAGCCGCGGCCGTCGTCTCCAACGCCGACGCGCGCCGCACCTTCTGCGACCTGGTCGGGGCGGCGGCGCTGCCCGCGGAGTTCGCCCGCCGCGCGTGCGCCCTCGAGCCGTCGGCCTCGGCGTTCAGCGTGTTCCTCGGCGTGGACTATGTCCCCGACGTCGAGCCGCTCACGATGCTCTTCGCCGACGGCCGCGGCCTCGGGATCGCGATACCGTCGAAGGTCGACTCGGGACTCGCGCCGGCTGGCCACAGCAGCGTGAGCCTGATTACCCTCGTGCCGGCAGCGGAGGCCGCGGGCTGGGACCGGAAAGCGCCCGGCTACGCGCTGCGCAGGAGGCGGGAAGGCGACGCCCTCGTCGCGCTCGCCGAGCGAGCCCTGCCGGGGCTCGGGGCGCACATCGTGTACCGGCAGGACGCGAGCCCCGCGACCTTCGCGCGCTATGCGTGGACGACGGGCGGCGCGATCTACGGCCCGGCACTGGGCCAGGGGCCGCCGCCGGCGAAGACGCCGATCGCGGGGCTCGTCCTCGCCGGCGCCGGGGTGTTCCCCGGCGCGGGGGTCGAGGCCGTCGTCATCTCGGGCGTCATCGCCGCTGAGGCCCTCCGCGCCGGCGGAGCGTCAGACGCCCTGGCGACCTCCCGGGCGGCCTGAGGCGGCGAGGCCGACGCGGACGCGGACCGTGCGGTCGCCTGCTCAGCAGCCGCGGGCCGCGAGCAGCGCGCGCAGGCGCGCGGGCGTCACCGGCGTCTCGGTGATCGTGACGCCGAAGGGGGCGAGCGCGTCCTCGATCGCGTTCGCGATCGCCGCCGGCGGTGAGATGGCGCCGCCCTCGCCCAGGCCCTTGACGCCGAGCGGGTTGCGCGGCGACGGAAACTCGAGGTGGACGGTCTCGAGCATCGGGAGGTCGTCCGCCCGCGGCACCGCGTAGTCCATCAGCGAGCCCGTCAGGAGCTGGCCCGCCTCGTCGTAGGCCATCTCCTCGAAGAGCGCGCCCCCGATCCCCTGGGCGACGCCGCCGTGCACCTGGCCTTCCACGATGATCGGGTTGATCACCCTGCCGCAGTCGTGGGCGACGGCGTAGCGGAGGAGCCTGACGCCGCCGGTGGCGACGTCCACCTCGACCTGGGCGACGTGGACGGCGCTCGCGTAGGTCACCGTCGGCACGTGGTGGTAGGCGCTCGCCTCGAAGTCGGGCGGCGCGACCCCGGGCCGGGCGAACGTGGGGATCGAGGCCTGGACGACCCGCGCCAGGTCAACAGCCGAGCCCGGCGAGCCGCGGACGGAGACGCGCCCGTCCTCGATCGCGACGTCCTCGGGCGAGGCCTCGAGCAGCGTCGCCGCCGCGCGGACGAGCTTCTCCCGCACCTCCCGGCACGCGTCGGCGATCGAGTTGCCCGCGGTGACCGCGCTCCGGCTCGCGAACGTCCCGACGCCGAAGGGGACGGCCGCGGTGTCGCCGCCGGTCACCGTCACCCAGTCGAGCGGGACGCCGAGGGCGTCGGCGGCGATCTGGGCGAAGGAGGTCTCGTGCCCCTGCCCCGAGGAGACGGCGCCCGTCGCGACGACGACGCGGCCCGCGAGGTCGAGCTTCACCGTGGCGCCCTCGAAGGGACCGATCGCGGTGCCCTCGACGTAGCCCGAGATCCCGATGCCGCGGTGGACGCCCCGGGCGCGGAGCCCCTTCTGCTCG
>Ga0209211_10001724_pt1 | contig 40175 bp, 35 predicted proteins | sample RifGroA2_FD_183992 | JGI IMG/M metagenome (GOLD analysis project Ga0209211, IMG submission 183992) | Groundwater microbial communities from Rifle, Colorado, USA - Groundwater A2 (SPAdes) (version 2) | ecosystem: Environmental > Aquatic > Deep subsurface > Groundwater | place: Rifle, Colorado...
CGCGGACGAGCGCGGTACGGCCTCGGAGGGGTATAAGTACTCCGAATTCGCCAAGGCCGGCATCAAAGATTATTTTGTGCAGGAGAACCGCTCGGTAAGCCGTAAGGGCGTGCTGCGCGGCTTCAGTTACCAGTTGCCGCCCTACGGGCAGGCCAAGCTGGTGAACTGCGTTAAGGGAAGAATATTCGACGCTGTGGTGGACATGCGTCCGCGTTCTAAAACCTACGGGAAGGCGTTTGCGATAGAGCTTTCCCGTGAGAATGGACTGATGCTCTATATCCCGGAGAACTTCGCTCACGCCTTCTGCGCTCTTACCGACGGCGCGGAAGTGTCTTATAAGTGTTCCCGCGAGTACGCTCCCGGGCACCACGCCGGCCTGCGCTGGGACGACCCCGCGCTGCGGGTGAAATGGCCGGTGAAGCGCCCCAAAGTGTCGGCGAAAGATTTAGCCTGGCCGCTGCTTGCGGCCAAAAAATAAGTTACTGGAGAATTCATGAAAGGAATAATACTTGCGGGCGGGGCGGGAACGCGGCTGTATCCGATAACCAGCGTGACGTGCAAGCAGCTCTTGCCTGTTTACGACAAGCCGATGATCTATTACCCGCTGTCGGCGCTGATGCTGGCCGGCATACGGGAGATACTGATAATCTCCACACCCGTAGACCTGCCGCGCTTCGAGGCGATATTCGGCGACGGCTCGGCGTGGGGGCTTAAACTTTCGTATAAAGTGCAGCCGGCGCCCAGCGGCATAGCGCAGGCCTTCATAATAGGCGAAGAATTCATCGGCTCCGACGAGGCCTGCCTGGTGCTGGGCGACAATATCTTCTACGGCCACGGCCTGCCCGAGGCGTTCCTGAAAGCCGTGGAGGCCGCCAAAGGCGGCGCGGCCACCGTGTTCGGCTATTACGTCAACGACCCCGAACGCTACGGTGTGGTGGATTTCAACGCGCAGGGCAAGGCGCTCAGCATAGAGGAGAAGCCCGCCGAGCCCAAGAGCAATTACGCCGTGACCGGCCTCTATTTCTATCCCAAGGGCGTGGCCGGCGTAGCCAGGAGCATCAAGCCTTCGGCCCGCGGCGAGCTGGAGATCACCGACGTCAATAAAGAATATCTGAAGGCCGGCACGCTTAAGGTGGAACTGCTGGGCCGCGGCTATGCCTGGCTGGACACCGGCACTTTCGACAGCCTCCTCGAGGCGGGGGAGTTCATCGCCACGGTGGAAAAGCGCCAGGGCCTGAAGATCGCCTGCATAGAGGAAATTGCTTACGCCAAGGGCTGGATAACCAAGGAGAGCCTGCTGCGCATAGCGGAAGGCCTCAACAAGAACAGCTACGGCGCCTACCTGAAAAAAGTGGCGGGCGGACAATAATGCCTTTTGAATTCGAAAAACTGGAACTGGCCGGCGCGGTGCTGATCAAGCCCCGCGTCTTCCCCGACGCCCGCGGCTTTTTTGTGGAAGGCTACAAGAAGAGCGACTTCGCCGCGGCCGGCATAGCGGCCGAGTTCGTGCAGGACAACCATTCCAAATCCGACAAGGGCGTGCTGCGCGGCCTGCATTACCAGCGCGGCGCCGCCGCGCAGGGCAAACTGGTGCGCTGCATAAACGGGGCCATCCTCGACGTGGGGGTGGACATACGCCGGGGCTCGGCCACGTTCGGCAAATGGATAGCCCAAGAGCTGAGTTCTATTAACGCCCATATGCTTTACCTTCCCCCGGGCTTCGCGCACGGCTTCCTGGTGCTCAGCGAAACCGCCGAGATACTTTACAAGTGCACCGCCGAGTATTCCCCCAAGGACGACGCCGGCATACGCTGGGACGACCCGACCGTGGGAGTGGAGTGGGGCATAACCGACCCGATACTTTCTGCCAAGGACGACGGCTTGCCGCGGCTAAAGGACGCGCAATTCTGATGAGAGTACTGATCACCGGTTCGAAGGGCCAACTGGGCGCCGCTTTTGTGAGACGATTCCAGGCTAATGGCTGGGACTACGCCGCCGCCGACGTGGACACGCTGGATATTTCAGATATCAACGCCGTGATGGACTCGGTGATGCCTTACCGGCCGGGCCTGATACTGAACTGCGCCGCCTATAATCTGGTGGATAAAGCCGAGACCGAGCCGGAGAAAGCCTACGCCGTTAACGCCGAGGGCGTGCGCAACCTGGCCCTGGCCGCCCGCAAGCTGGAATCCAAGCTGGTGCATTTCGGCACGGACTATGTCTTTGACGGCGCGAAGAAGGCCCCGTACGCGGAGGCCGACGCCGCGAACCCGCTTAACAGATACGGCGGCTCCAAATTGAAGGGCGAAGAATACGCCTTGCAGGCCCCCGACACGCTGGTACTGCGGCTCAGCTGGGTATACGGGGCCGGGCAGCAGAATTTTATGCATAAGCTGCTGGGCTGGGCGCAGAACCCGGGCCCGCTGCGCGTCTGCGACGACGAGATCTCGGTGCCTACTTATACCGAGGATATCGTAGACACTACGATGGAGGCTTTGAAGGCGGGCCTGTTCGGGCGCTGGCATCTGACCGGCGGCGGCAGCTGCTCACGCCATGAATGGGCCAGGGTCGCCTTGCGCGCTCACGGCGTTGAGAAAGAAATACAGCCGGCCAAGATGGCCGACTTTAAACTCCCGGCGCCGAGGCCCGCATATTCGGCCATGTCCAACGCCGCCCTGTCGCGCGAACTGGGAATAAAGATCCCGCACTGGCAGGAGTCGGTGGAGAAATTTATAAAGGCAAGCAAATAGCACCTATCGAGGCGAAGCCTCGATAGAGGGAGAACAAACAATGAAAACCATTCTTGTCACCGGCGGAGCGGGCTTTATCGGCAGCAACTTCATACGGTACCTGTTCGGCCCCGGCGGTTTTAAAGGCCGCGTGGTGAACCTCGACAAGCTTACCTATGCCGGCAACCTGGAGAACCTGCTGGACGTGGAAAAGGCGCAGCGGGGGAACTATACCTTCGTAAAAGGCGACATCTGCGACTTTAAACTGCTCAACAAACTCTTCAGCAAGTACAAATTCGACGCGGTGGCGCATTTCGCCGCCGAGAGCCACGTGGACCGCTCCATCTTCGGGCCGAAGGATTTCATCGAGACCAACATTCACGGCACCTTTGCGCTGCTCGAGACCGCCCGCCAGTGCTGGGGGGGACGCCGCGACGTGCGCTTTCACCATATCAGCACCGACGAGGTTTACGGCTCGCTGGGCAAGACCGGCAAGTTCAAGGAGACCACCCCGTACGACCCGCGCAGCCCCTATTCCGCGTCCAAGGCCTCTTCGGACCACCTGGTGATGGCCTACCACCACACCTACGGCCTGCAGGCCACCATCTCCAACTGCTCCAATAATTACGGCCCGTTCCATTTCCCGGAGAAACTCATACCGCTGGTGATCCTTAACGCCCTGGAAGGCAAACCGCTGCCCGTGTATGGCGACGGCGCGCAGGTGCGAGACTGGCTGTACGTGGAAGACCACTGCTCCGCCATCTGGCGCGTTATGAAAAAGGGCCGCCCCGGCCAGACCTATAACGTGGGCGGCAACTGCGAGATGAAGAACCTCGACGTAGTACGGTCCATCTGCGCCGCGCTGGAAAAAGACGCGCCTTCCGCCCAGAACCCGGCGCTCAAAGGCCCCTACGCCGGGCTGATAACCTTCGTGAAGGACCGCCCCGGCCACGACCGGCGCTACGCCATAGATTTCTCGAAGATCAAAAAGGAACTCGGCTGGCAGCCGTCGGTTACTTTCAAGCAAGGCCTGGCCCATACCGTGCGCTGGTACCTGGCCAACCCGGGCTGGGTGGGCAACGTGAAGAGCGGCAATTACCGCAAGTGGATAAAGAAGAACTACAAAAGATGAAAGTTGTTTTTCTGGGGACTAACGGCTGGTACGACACCGCCGCCACGGGCAGCACCGTCTGCGCGCTGATAAAGACCAGGCATTATGACGTGCTGCTGGACGCCGGTTACGGCATTCATAAGCTGGATAAATACTGCGACGGTTCCAAGCCGGTCTTCATTTTCCTGAGCCATTTCCACATAGACCATATCGCCGGGCTGCACGTGCTGGTGAAGTTCCGCTTCAAGAAAGGCCTTACCCTCTGCGCCGGCAAAGGCGCCCGCAAAACTCTGGGTACGTTTATCAACCGTCCGTTCACCGTGCCCCTTAAGGACCTGCCCTATCCGGTAAAGATCCTGGAATTGCCGTCGGAAATAGGCCGGCTGCCTTTCAAGGTTAAAGCCCTGCCGCTGGAGCACGCCGACCCCACGCTTGGTTTCCGCCTGGCGCTGGACGGCAAGGTTGTAACCTACATCACCGATACCGGCCCCTGCCCGAACGCCGCGGAATTGGCCAAGGGCGCCGACCTGCTTATAACCGAATGCGCCAATCTGCCGGGGGAATTCAACCCGCTCTGGCCGCATTTTAACCCCGAGACGGCCGGCCGTCTGGCCGCCGACTCCGGCGTGAAACGCCTGGTCCTTACCCATTTCTCGGCCGCCCGCTATAAAAAGCCGGCTGAGCGCAACGCCGCCCTGCGTCATGCCCGCAAGGCTTTCGCGGCCGCCACCGTCGCCCGGGACGGACTGGCGGTAGAATTATGAGTTCTTTGGTGCAGTTAAGCAGGGGGTATATCCGGAGGCAGGCGGCTGTTTTTTGTTTTGTACAATAAAGGCGTTGCCGAGGGCAGCATTGCTCGTTTTTGCCGACTTCTGTCAGGGCGCAAGAAGCTGTAATCAGGGAGGCTACGATGAAAGTTGTCATACTTGCGGGCGGGTTAGGTACGCGGCTAAGCGAAGAGACAGACCTGAAGCCCAAGCCGATGGCGGAGATAGGCCTGAAGCCCATGCTCTGGCATATCATGAAGATCTACTCCCACTATGGGTTCAACGACTTCGTGCTCTGCCTGGGCTACAAGGGCTACATGATCAAGGAATACTTCGCCAACTACTTCCTGCACCAGGCCGACGTGACCATAGACATGGAGAAGAACTGTATGGAAGTGCATCACGGCAAGGCCGAGCCCTGGAAGGTGACGCTGGTGGACACCGGCCTCAATACCATGACCGGCGGGCGCATAAAGCGCGTGCAGGAGTATGTCGGCAAAAATCCTTTCATGCTGACCTACGGCGACGGCGTGGCCGACGTGGACCTGAAGAAATTGATAGCTTACCATAAGAAACAGGGCAAGCTGGCCACGATGACGGCCATACAGAACCTCGGGCGTTTCGGCGCCATAGAGATGAACTCAGCCGGCACGGTTAGCTCTTTCCAGGAGAAGCCGATGGGCGACGGGGCCTGGATAAACGGCGGCTTCTTCGTACTGCAGCCCGAGGTTTTCGATTATTTGAAGGACGGGGACGCTACTGTCTGGGAACGAGGCCCGATGGAAGGGCTGGCGCGCAAGGGGCAACTGTGCGCCTACCAGCACAATGGTTTTTGGAAATGCATGGACACCCTGCGCGACAAGATTGAACTGGAAAAAATGTGGCAGTCTGAGAAGGCTCCCTGGAAACTCTGGAAATGAAGAATTCATGGCATGGCAAAAAAGTATTCCTGACCGGCCACACCGGCTTTAAAGGCGCGTGGCTTTCCATCTGGCTGGACTCGTTGGGTGCCAAGGTTACCGGCTATGCGCTTAAGCCCCCGACCAAGCCCAGCATCTTCGAGATCTGCCGCCTGGAACGCCGGATCAAGTCCGTCATCGGCGATGTGCGCGACGCCGCTAAACTCAAGCGCGCCATGCTGGCCGCCAAGCCGGAAATCGTTATACACATGGCGGCGCAGCCGCTGGTGCGCCTGTCTTACAAAGAACCGGCCGAGACCTACGAGACCAATGTGATGGGCGTGGTGAACCTGCTGGAAGGCGTGCGGGCCTGCCCCTCGGTGCGTGCCGTGGTGAATGTCACCACCGACAAATGCTACGAGAACTTCGAGCATGCCCGGGCCTTCCGCGAGGATGAGCCCATGGGCGGCTACGATCCTTATTCTTCCAGCAAGGGCTGCTCCGAACTGGTAACTTCCGCCTACCGCAATTCTTTCTTCAACCCCGCGGACTATAAAAAACACGGCGTGGCGCTGGCTTCGGCCAGGGCCGGCAATGTGATAGGCGGCGGCGACTGGGCCGAGGACAGGCTTATCCCCGATATCATCCGCGCCGGGCTCCGGGGGGAGAAGGTGCGCATACGCAACCCGCGCGCCATACGCCCTTGGCAGCATGTGCTGGAGCCGCTCTCGGGCTACCTGCGGCTGGCCGAAATGCTTTACACCCACGGCCCCCGCTTCGCGCAGGCCTGGAACTTCGGCCCCGACGCCGGCGACGCCAAGGATGTGGAGTGGATAGTAAAGCGCATGTTCGCCCGGTGGCCCGAGGCCGCCGGCTATACTATCGACAAGGGCCGGCACCCGCACGAGGCGCATTACCTCAAGCTGGATTCTTCCAAAGCCCGCAAGGAACTGGGCTGGGCGCCGCGCTGGCACATCGGCGGAGCTATAGACAAGATCATAGAGTGGACGCGCGCCTACAAGGCCGGGGAAGATATGCGCGAGGTCTGCCTGAAACAGATAGCGGAGTATTCCAAGATATGACCAACCAGGAAATCAAAGCCAGAAAAGAGATATTCAAAAAGGTTTCGGCCTATTACAAGAAGTTCCACCAGAAACCGGCTTTCCGGCCGGGTGAAACTTTCGTGAATTACGGCGGTCGCGTTTACGACGACAAGGAACTGATAAACCTGACCGACACCGCCCTTGATTTCTGGCTGACCTCGGGCCGCTACTGCGCGGAGTTCGAGAAACAGCTGGGGGAATACCTCGGCGTGAAATATGTCTCGCTGGTGAACTCCGGCTCCTCGGCCAATTTGATCGCCTTCATGGCCCTGACCTCTCCCAAGCTGGGTGCGCGCCAGATAAAGCCCGGCGACGAAGTTATAACCGTGGCCGCCGGCTTCCCTACCACCGTGACGCCCATCATACAGTACGGCGCGGTGCCTGTTTTCGTGGACGTGGAACTGCCCTCCTACAACGCAAACTGCTCCATGCTGGAGAAGGCCCTCTCCCGCAAGACCAAGGCGGTGATGCTGGCCCACACGCTGGGCAACCCCTTCGACATAGCCAAGGTCAAGAAGTTCTGCGACAAGCACGGCCTGTGGCTGATAGAGGACAACTGCGACGCGCTGGGCTCCAAGTACGGCGGCAAGTTCACCGGCACGCACGGCCACATAGGCACCTCCAGCTTTTATCCGCCGCATCACATGACCATGGGCGAGGGCGGGGCGGTATACACCAACGACCCGCTGCTGAAAAAGCTGATAGAGTCTTTCCGTGACTGGGGCCGCGACTGCTGGTGCCCGTCGGGCAAGGACAATACCTGCCATAACCGCTTCACCCGCCAGTACGGCGAGCTGCCGCTGGGCTACGACCACAAGTATGTCTACTCCCATTTCGGCTATAACCTGAAGGCCACCGAGATGCAGGCCGCCATAGGCCTGGCCCAGCTCAAGAAGTTCCCGGCCTTCGTAGAGGCTCGCAAGAAGAACTGGGCTTACTTGCGCAAAGAGCTGGGGAAATATTCGACGAAACTCATACTGCCCGAGCCCACCGCGAAGTCCGACCCCAGCTGGTTCGGCTTCCTGGTGACCGTGCGCGAGGACGCCGGCTTTACCCGCGACGCGCTGGTGGCGCACCTGGAAAACAACAAGGTGCAGACCCGCATGCTGTTCGCCGGCAACCTGATCAAGCACCCGTGCTTCGACGCCATGCGTAAGAGCGGTAAGGGCTATCGCGTGGCGGGAGAACTTAACAACACGGACGCTATATTGCACCGCACTTTCTGGATAGGCGTGTATCCCGGCATGACGAAAGAGATGCTGAAGTATATTTCCGGCGTCTTCGGGAGTTTCCTGCGCGTATGACCAAACTATCTGATTACGTAATAGACTTCATCGCCCGCGAAAAGGTGCACCACATCTTCGAGATGATAGGGGGGGCGATAACCCACCTGCTGGATTCCGCCCACGGCCGGCGCGATATGGCCTGCGTCTCCATGCACCATGAGCAGGCCGCGGCTTTCGCCGCCGAGGCTTACGCGCGCATGAACGGCAACCTCGGCGTGGCCATGGCCACCAGCGGCCCCGGCGCATTGAACATGCTTACCCCCATCGGCAGCTGCTATTTCGACTCGGTGCCTTGCCTTTTCATAACGGGGCAGGTGAATACTTACGAGTACAAATTCGACCGCCCCTTGCGCCAGATAGGGTTCCAGGAAACCGATATAGTAACCGTGGCCAAGCCGCTGGTGAAGTATTCACAGCTGGTCAGCGAGCCCAAGGATATCCGTTACTGCCTCGAGAAGGCCGTGTTCCTGGCCCGCTCCGGCAGGCCCGGCCCCGTGCTGCTGGATATACCGATGAACGTTCAGCGGGCGCAGATAGATCCCAAGAAATTAAAAAGTTTTTACGGCAGCCCCGAGCACCGGCGCCTTTCCGCCGTGAAGCCTGTGCCGGCGGCGACGATTAAGAAGATCGCCTCCCTCCTTAAGCAGGCGAAGCGCCCCGTGATCCTGGTGGGCGGCGGCGTGCGGGCTGCGGGTGCGGCTGAAGAACTGGAGAAACTGCTGGCCAAGACAGGCATCCCGGCGGTCTGCTCGCTGATGGGGCTGGATGCGGTAGACCAAGGCAATCCCGGCTTCACCGGCATGATAGGCTCTTACGGTACCCGCTACAGCAACATGACGCTCGCCAATTGCGACCTGCTGCTGGTGCTGGGCTCGCGTCTGGACACCAGGCAGACCGGCGCCCGCACCGACACCTTCGCCCGCGGCGCAAAAAAGATACACGTGGATATAGACCCGCACGAGCTCGGGGCCAAGATCAAGACCGACGTTAAGGTGCGCGCGGACGTTAAGGCCTTCCTGAAGCTGCTTAACGCGGCCGTCGCCGGGCCCGCGGACCTTTCCGCCTGGCGGGGGGCGATAGCGGGCTACCGGCGCAGCTTCCCCGAAGTGGAAACGGACGAAACTCCCGGGCAGATAAATCCCAACAGGTTCATGCAGCAGCTTTCCAGGCATTCGCGCCCCGACGACATCATCTGCATAGACGTCGGCCAGAACCAGATGTGGGCGGCGCAGTCCTTCCGCCTGAAGAAAGGCCAGCGGATGCTTATCTCGGGCGGTATGGGCTCCATGGGGTTCGCGCTGCCCGCGGCCATAGGCGCGGCCATAGCCTGTCCCGGCCGGCGCGTGCTGGCCGTCTGCGGCGACGGCGGCATACAGGTCAACATCCAGGACATGGACTCGCTGCCGGCCAGGCGCCTGCCGGTGAAAGTGATACTGATGAACAACGGCTGCCTTGGCATGGTGCGCCAGTTCCAGGACCTGTACTTCGGCCGGCGGCGGCAGAGTACGCTTATCGGCTACAGCTGCCCCGACCTGAAAAAGATCATAGGCGCCTACGGCGTTCCCGGCACTACGGTGGCCGAAACCGGCCGCGTGGAAGCGGTGCTGCGGGATGTGCTGGCCTCTAAAGGCCCCGCCCTGCTTGAGGTTAAGCTGCCCAGCGAAACCGCCGTGGAACCCAAGCTTGAATTCAATAAGCCCATAGAGGATATGTCGCCCGATATGCCCAGGGAGAAGCTGCGCACGGCCATGATAGTGGAGCCGCTGAAGGACGACAATGAGTAAGCTCAGGGTGCTGGTAACCGGCGCCTCCGGTTTTGTGGGGCGCAATCTCTCGCAATATCTGGCGCACAGCGGATTCAAGGTTCACGCCTTTGCGCACAGCGCGCTGGACCTGCTAGACGCGGACGCTGTCGCCAGCAAGTTGTCCTCCATTGCCCCCGGGATTGTAATGCATTGCGCCGCTTTCGGGGGGAACCGCAAGGCGGAATATTACGGCGCTAAAAACGGCGTGGTTTCAAGTAATCTGCGTATGTTTTTCAACTTAGCGCGCTCCCTTAAGCCGGGGACGCGTATGATAGTTATAGGCAGCGGGGCAGAGTATGACAAGCGGCGTGACCTCGTTAAGGTCCGGGAGGATAACTTCGACGAGCATGTCCCCGCCGACGACTACGGCTATGCCAAATATGTGATTTCCAAGTATATTGAAAAAGCAGACAACATATTTTGTCTGCGCATTTTCGGGCTCTACGGCCAATACGAGGATTACACTTACAAGTTCATCTCCAACGCCATAGTAAAGAACCTCCTGGGCCTGCCGATAGTGATAAATCAAAATGTTAAGTTCGATTATCTGTGGATCGGGGATTTCTGCCGTCTGGTAGAAAAATTCATAGGCATAAAGCCGAAGTATCGACATTATAATGTTACGCCTGACAAATCTATAGACTTATTAGACCTTGCCCGGATAGTGAATGTGGGCGGGAGTTCTAAGATCAAAGTGCTGAAGACGGGCCTTAACTCCGAATATACTGGGGATAATACGCGCTTGCTTAAAGAGATAGGGGTGGGGGGCTTTGCCTCCTATGAAGAAGGCGTTAGGCAACTGCGCCGATTTTACTCCGCCAGGTTAAAAAGGTTGGATCTTAGTACAGTAAAAAAAGACCCATATCTTAAGTTGTGCAAATGATAGCCTGCCCGCGTATAATATGAAAAAAATATCCATCGTCACTCCCTGTTTTAACGAGGAAGCCAATGTGGAGGCCGTTTACTCCAAGGTTAAAGAAATCTTTCAAAAAATTGGAGCCTACGAATACGAGCATATCTTCATCGACAACGCATCTGTCGACGGCACACAGGCGATACTGCGCAAATTGGCCGCCGCTGATCGGAATGTTAAGGTTATCTTCAATACCAGGAACTTCGGACATATTCGCTCCCCGTTCTATGGGCTAACCCAGACCACTGGGGATGCCGCCATACTGCTGGTGGCGGACTTCCAGGATCCACCGGAGTTGATCAGCGAATTTCTAAGAAAGTGGGAGTCTGGCTATAAGGTCGTGCTGGGGATTAAGACCAACAGCGGTGAGTCCGGCCTAATGTTCGCGCTGCGCAAGTTCTACTACAACCTGGTAGATGGCTTATCCGAAGTGCGGATAAACAAGAATAATACAGGGTTCGGGCTTTACGATAAGGCAGTGGTTTCCGAGTTTAGAAAACTTGACGAACCATACCCTTTCCTCCGTGGTCTCGTGTCTGAACTGGGATACGCGCCCGCCAGAGTGGAATACTTCCAGCCGGCCCGTAAGCGCGGTATAACCAAGAATAATTTCTATACCCTTTACGATATAGGGATGCTTGGGATAATTAACCACTCCAAGGTGCCGCTGCGCCTGGCTATCTTTACGGGGGCTTTCTTCGCCGTGTTGAACCTGCTAGTGGCTTTGGGCTACCTAGTGTATAAGTTGGCATACTGGAACAGCTTTTACCTGGGCATAGCCCCTGTGGTAATAGGGTTGTTCCTATTCGCCTCGGTGCAGCTTATCTTTTTGGGCGTTATCGGTGAATACATAGGGGCTATATATACCCACACGCTTAAGCGCCCGCTGGTAATTGAAAAAGAAAGGATTAATTTTTAACGCGGTAGAGCAAACCAGACGCGCGAAACGGCGGCCAAAGACGGCCGCCGTTTTTGTTTTGTATAATATAGATATTATTAGGGGGCTAAAAGCGGCCAATCCCCCTATCCTAGGGAGAAATGATGAAAACTGCTTTGATAACCGGAATAACAGGCCAGGACGGCTCCTATCTCACCGAACTTCTACTGGGAAAAGGCTACGAAGTGCACGGCATACGCCGCCGCGCGGCCTCTTTTAACATGGCCCGCATCTCTCACCTGTTAGGCCACAAGCGCCTTAAACTGCACTACGGCGACCTGACCGATTCCACCAACCTCACCCGCCTGATAGCGGAGATAAAGCCCGACGAGATCTATAACCTGGGCGCGCAGAGCCACGTGGCCGTCAGCTTCGACGAGCCGGAATACACGGCCGACTGCGACGGCCTGGGCACCATGCGCCTGCTCGAGGCCGTGCGGCTGCTCGGCCTTACCAGGAAGACACGCATCTACCAGGCTTCCACCTCGGAACTGTATGGCAAGGTGCGCGAGATCCCCCAGAGTGAGACCACGCCCTTCCACCCGCGCAGCCCCTACGGCGTGGCCAAGATGTACGCCTTCTGGATAACCGTCAATTACCGCGAGTCCTACGACATGTTCGCCTGCAACGGCATCCTCTTCAACCACGAGAGCCCGCTGCGCGGCGACGAGTTCGTCACCCGCAAGATCACCCGCGCCATGGGCCGCATAGCCTTGGGCGACCAGAAATGCCTGTACATGGGCAATATGAACTCGCTGCGCGACTGGGGCCATGCCCGCGACTACGTGCGCGCGATGTGGCTTATACTCCAGCAGAAGAAAGCCGAAGATTTCGTCATTGCCACCGGCAAGCAGTACTCGGTGCGCAAGTTTATAGAGGTGGCCGCTGCCGAGGTGGGGATAACTATAGCCTGGAAGGGAAAAGGTACGGCCGAGACCGGAGTGGTGAAGGCCGTTAAAGCCCTTCCCGGCGTGGAGCACCAGGTAAAGCCCGGCGACGTTATAGTGCGCGTGGACCCCAAGTTCTACCGTCCCGCCGAGGTGGAGACCCTGCTGGGCAACCCCGCTAAGTCCAAGAGGGTGCTGGGGTGGAAGCCCGAAGTGACTTTCGAAGGCCTGGTCAAAGAAATGGCCGCCAGCGACCTCAAGCTCGCCCAGAGCGAGCATATGCTGCGCAAGTCCGGTTACTCCGGCGTGAAGAGCTGTTGATGAAAAAAGCCCTTATTACCGGTTACCGCGGCCAGGACGGCGCCTACCTCAGCAGATTCCTGCTGGGGAAAGGTTACGAGGTTTACGGCGCCGACCGCGCCGGGGACGCCGGCCTGTGGCGCCTGCGCGAACTGGGCATAGAGGGCCGGGTGAAAGAAACGGCGCTGGACCTTCTGGAGGCCTCCAATATCTCGAACGCGCTGGAGCAGATACAGCCCGACGAGATATACAATTTCGCCGCGCAAAGTTTCGTCCTGGTCTCCTTCGCGCAGCCGGTGCTGACGGCCGAGATAAACGCCGTGGGCGTGGCCCGGCTGCTGGAAGCGGTGCGCAGGACCTGCCCTAAAACCAGGTTCTTCCAGGCCAGCACGGCGGAACTGTTCGGCAGCACGGGCAGCGCGCAGAAGAACGAAACCACCGACTTCCATCCCCGCAGCCCTTACGCCGTCTCCAAACTTTACGCGCACTGGCTTACGGTCAACTACCGCCAGGCGCAGGGCATGTACGCCTGCAACGGCATATTATTCAACCACGAGAGTCCGCTGCGCGGCGAAGAATTTATCACACGAAAGATCACCATCGCCGTGGCCCGCATAAAGAAAGGCCTGCAGGAGACGGTGGCCGTGGGCAATCTGGACGCGCTGCGCGACTGGGGCTACGCCAAGGAATACGTGGAGGCCATGTGGCTGATGCTGCAGCAACCCTCTGCCGACGACTATATCCTCGCCACCGGCGAGGTGCACCCCGTCAGGGATTTCATAACCAAAGCCTTCGCCGCCGCCGGCATACGGCTGGAATGGCAGGGCAAGGGCCTGGACGAAAAGGGCGTGGACGCGGCGACCGGCAAAGTTCGCGTAGAAATTTCCAAGGAATTCTACCGCCCCGCCGACGTGAAGGAACTGGTGGGCGACGCCTCCAAGGCCAAGCGGGTGCTGGGCTGGGAGCCGAAGATTAGATTTAATGACCTGGCCGCGCTGATGATGGACGCGGAGTTGAAGCGGCTGGAGAATAAAAAGGTGGACCTATGAAAGCGATAATACTTGCTGGCGGTTCCGGCACCCGGTTATGGCCCGTTTCCCGTTACGGCCTGCCCAAGCAGTTCATAAAACTCAACGGCGGCAAGTCGCTGCTCTGCCAGACCGTGGAGCGCCTGGCGGCGGTGGTGCCGCTCAAAGACATTTTCGTCATTACCAATTCCGACTACCGCTTCCACGTGCAGGCCGACCTGCGTTCGGTATCGCCCGAGATAGAGGACAACGTTATCCTGGAGCCGGTGGGCCGCAATACGGCGCCGGCCATAGCGCTGGTAATGAAGTACTGCCAGGAGAAACTGAAGTGCGGCAAGGACGAGGTCATCTTCATCTGCCCGTCGGACCATATCATACAGCCGGTGGAAAAGTTCGCCCGCTACGCGCGCCAGGCCGAGGCCGCCGCCAAGGCCGGCAGCATAGTTACCTTCGGCATAAAGCCCAGCCGCCCCGAGACCGGCTACGGCTATATCAGGAAAGGCGCCAAGACCCCGGGCAACGGCGGCGTATGCAAGGTGGCCAAGTTCGCCGAGAAGCCCGACGCCAAGACCGCGGCCAAGTACCTGCTGGCGGGGGATTATTACTGGAACTCCGGCATGTTCTCTTTTACCATCGCCACCATGCTTGCCGAGTTCAAGGCCTACGCGCCGGAGATCAGCCGCCGTATGACGCAGACTCTGGCCAAAATGACCGAGGATTTCAAGAGCATGCCGTCCATCTCCATAGACTACGCGGTGATGGAGAAATCCAAGAAGGCCGCGGTGCTGCCCATAGACATACTCTGGAGCGACGTGGGCTCCTGGGATTCCCTGCACGAGGTTATTGCCCCCGACGGTGACGACAATGTGAAGGTGGGAGACGTACTTGCACTGGACACCAAGCGGACCATAATAATGGGGGAGAAGCGCCTGATCTCCACCATCGGGCTCAAGGACCTGATAATCATAGACACCCCGGACGCGCTGCTAGTGGCCAAGCGCGGCCAGGCGCAGCGGGTGAAAGAAGTCGTGGATCTGCTAAAGGAACGCAAGCGCAAGGAAGTGGTAGAGCATATGACCACCTACCGCCCTTGGGGCAGCTATACCATCCTCGAGGAAGATTCCCGCTACAAGATAAAGCGCATAGTGGTAAAACCCGGCCACAAGCTGAGCCACCAGCTGCATTATCACCGCAGCGAGCACTGGATCATAGTGAAAGGCACAGCCAAGGTGACGCTCGGTAAGACCACCTCGCTGGTGCACGAGAATGAGAGCACTTATGTTCCCAAGTCCACAGAACACCGCCTGGAGAACCCCGGCAAAGTGCCCCTGGAGATGATAGAGGTGCAGAACGGCGAATATGTGGGCGAAGACGATATAGTGCGTTACGACGATATCTACGGCAGAGGTAAAAAGAAATAGGTCCTTTTTACATTTAACCATGAAAATATTCTTGACCGGCGGCGCCGGAATGGTTGGGAAGAACATACTAGAGCATCCCTCCGCCCTAAAGCATGAATTCTTTGCCCCTGACATCTCCGAGTTGGACCTTTTTGATTTTAACTCTGTAAAAGCGTATATTTCCCGCGTAGCTCCGGACGTTGTTATACATGCGGCCGGGCGTGTGGGGGGCATACAGGCCAACATGGCACACCCTGTGGCGTTTCTGCTGGAGAACCTGGACATGGGGAGAAATCTGGTCTGGGCTGCCCGGCAGTGCGGCGTCAAAAAGCTCATAAATTTGGGTAGTTCCTGCATGTACCCGCGCAACGCAGAGAACCCGCTTAAAGAGGAAATGGTATTGAAAGGTGAGTTGGAACCTACCAATGAGGGCTATGCGATAGCCAAGGTGACAGTATCCAGGCTGTGTTCCTACATCTCTAAAGAAAATCCTGATTTCAGCTATAAGACCTTAATCCCTTGTAACCTTTTTGGACGGTGGGACAAGTTCTCGCCCGAGCATTCTCATATGATCCCTGCCGTGATACGTAAACTGCACGAGGCAACAGCTAAGGGCGCGCAGACCATGGATATCTGGGGCGACGGTAAGGCCAGACGTGAGTTTATGTATGCCGGTGACGTCGCGGACTGTATCCACCGTGCGGTTAGTCATTTTGACTCAATGCCTGAACTTATGAATGTGGGCCTTGGCGGAGACCACTCCGTAAACGACTATTATCATGCCGTTGCGGAAGTAGTTGGCTACAAGGGTGGTTTTACCCATGACCTTACCAAACCGGCGGGGATGGCCCGGAAACTGGTGGACACCTCCCGCCTGCAGGCCTGGGGCTGGAAAGCTTCCACCTCGCTAAGGGATGGCATAGCGGCCTCCTATGAATTCTTTAAAGACAAATACGGAGATAAAAAATGATACCCCTGATGAAGAATACGTTCCTCAACGAGTACGAGACCAAAAAAGAACTTACGGATTTTATCCTCAAGGCCAAGATCCTCAGCATGGGGGAAAAGTGCCTGGAGTTCGAAAAGGCCTTCGCCAAGGTTCAGGGCCGCAAGCACTGCATACTTTTTAACAGCGGAGGTAGCGCTAATCTGGCCCTGCTTCAGGCGCTTAAGAACCTGGGCCGCCTGAAGGATGGAGATGTCGTCGGGTTCTCCGCGCTTACCTGGTCCACCAATGTAATGCCTATTCTGCAGTTAGGCATGAAGGCCGTCCCGGTGGACTGCGAGGCGCAGACGCTGAACTGCATGGCCGCCAACCTGGCCGAAACCCTCAAGACGGTAAAACTTAACGCCTTCTTCATCACCAACGCGCTGGGCTTCGCCGGCGACCTGGGCGAGATACGTGAACTGTGCGAAAAGAACGGCGTGCTGCTGATTGAGGACAACTGCGAGTCCCTCGGCACGGCGCTGCCCGGCGGCCGCACCGGCAATTTTGGCGTCGGCTCCACCTTCTCCTTCTTCGTCGCGCACCATATGTCCACCATCGAGGGCGGCTGCGCCTGCACCGACGACGACGAGCTAGACGAGATGCTGCGCATCACCCGCGCCAACGGCTGGGACCGCAACCTGAGCTTCGCCGCGCAGCGCCGCTTGCGCGAGAAGTACGGCGTGAAAAGCGAGTTCGAGGCCAAGTACACCTTCTACGACCTGGGCTTCAACCTGCGCCCGACCGAGATCACCGGCTTCCTGGGCCTGACCCAGCTGCGCTACCTGCAGGAGAACTGCGAGGTCAGACAGAAGAACTACCTGGCCCTCGAGGAGGAAGTGAACAACAACCCAGACCTGCTGCCGATGAAGCGCGGGCATCTTTCCTTCGTGTCCAACTTCGCCTTCCCCGTGCTGTGCAGGACCAAGGAGATCCGCAGGAAGTACATAGAGCAGTTCTCCGGCGACGGCGTGGAGATCCGCCCGGTGATAGCCGGCAACATGCAGCGCCAGCCGTTCTACGCCAAATACGTGGGGGAGACCTACGACCTGAAAGGCGCGGAATTCCTGCACGAGTGCGGCTTCTACTTCGGTAATTACCCGGAACTTACGGAAGCCGACATGGACATGCTCAAGAGCTGCCTAAGGCGATATAAATGAGTCTTGCTCCGTATCAGGAACGGAAGGCCAGGGATGCGTAAAGACTTACTGCTGCTGGCTGTTGGGCGGTTGTCGCAGGCGCTGCTTACTATAGCTTCGTTGCGGCTCATGACGGCCCTGTTGTCTCCCGCTCAGGTCGGAAGCATGTACTTGATGCTTTCTGTCTCGACTTGGTTCACGCTCTTCCTGATACACCCAGTGGGAATGTATTTTAACCGCAATCTTCATGAGTGGCATCACAACCGGACTCTCATGGAAAGGTTCAATACCTTCAATGCTTATGTGCTTGCTGTCTCACTCCTCTTTCTCCCACTAATATTTCTCGGGAAGTATTTCTTGGGAATAGGCGCCGATATCCCACTCTTGCATTTTGTCGCGGCGGTAGCCCTTTATACTTGCGCTTTTACCTGGAGCCAGACTCCGGTTCAAGCGCTTAATATGCTGGGGAACCGGGGGGCCTTTGTCGGGTTATCAGTGCTTACGGCAGCCCTCGGTTTGTTATTCTCAGTCCTGCTAATCTTCATTGCGGGCAAAACGTCCTATTCATGGATATACGGACAGGTACTTGCCTTTTTTGTGGTTTATATCCCATCGCGGATTAAAGTTAAAGCGATGGGGGGCAAAGCTGGCGATGGGTCCTCCGGATATAACTTGCCCGCCGCCTCTGAGATGAAACCGTTGTGGAAGTTTTCCGCGCCCTTAGCGATAGCAATGTTCTTCATGTGGATGCAGACTCAGTCCTATCGGATAATTGTAGAGAAATTCGCTGGCGCCGAATTCTTGGGGTACCTGGCGGTAGGCCTTAGCATCGCGACCGGGCTCGCGGGTATTACTGAATCCCTTGTACAGCAGTTGTATTTCCCCGATTTCTACAAAAAGTTGCATGGCGCAGACTTGGCAGCTCGGACGGCTGCGCTTTCCGACCTCGCCAGGAAAACTATCCCGGTATATGTCATGCTTGCGCTTTTCACTTTTTTCATGGCGCAGCATCTTACCAGGCTGCTGGTTAGTCCTCAATTCCATCCGGCTTGGAAATTTGCTCTTGTAGGCGCGGTTATAGAGCTTTTTAGAATGGTTTCCAATATATTTACGGCTGCTGCCCACTCCGAAATGAAAACTTCGGCTTTAATCTGGCCGTATTTCTGGGGCGGCCTATTCACATCCACGTCCGTGTTTGCCGCATGCGTGTTGGAGGTTTCACGCATGTTTATTCCAGTAGCTATGGCACTGGGTGGACTGTTAACCATGATTCTGGTTAAAGTTCGCATGAGGGTGCTTGCAGGTTTTAAAATAGACCCAGCTCCAATTCTGAAGAGTCTTGTCTTATGCCTGTTATTCCTCCCCGCTTTTTTCGTGGATATGCAGGAGTCCTTGTTTAATACATTCGCGATCGTAGGCTTTTTCGGTCTATGCTTCGTTTTTGCACAATGGCAGATTCTGTTGATTGTGAACGGCCAGAAAGGTGTTTCGGCTGAATTCGGGGGGATTAAGTCTCTGGCGAAAAGAATGTTATCCCTCTCTCCGTTTCTTAGCCGCTCCTATGCTGCTTTTAAAGGTGGTCAACAGGAACGATTCGCTGCCAGAGAAGGCGAATTATATGCGGCTGAGGCAAAGCGGATACGTCTGCCAGCGCCCCCGGCCGATATTCACTCTGTGATCGTTGAGAGGCTTAAGGCGAGAAATCTTGTTCTCTCTGGGCGCCCGAAAGGGGAAATACATGTCTTTCTGGCCTACTCACGCAATAATTGGGAGGCGGTGCTAGAAGCGGCACTTAAGCCTTTTGGCAGGCTGACAGTATACGAATGGAAATCACGCGGCTATAACGATTCATCCCCGGATTGGGTTCTCAACAGGGATGCGATGAACGCGGATATGCTGAATGAGTTTTTGCGGGCCGATGCTGAAAGAAAAGTCGACGTGGTTGTAGGATACCTTACCGGATATAATACGGCGCCGGCAGTCCTGGAGAAAATGGGCGAACGTGGTGCTGTTGTTATCAATTTCTGTTGGGATGATAAATTGCATTTTAGAGACTTTACACTGGGCGGGAGATACGCTGGCCCCAGTATACTGGCAAAGAGTGTGGATTTAAATCTTACGTGCGCTCCGGATTCCGTGATAAAGTATCGGATTGAGGGCGGGCTAGGTATGTTCTGGCCGGAAGCGGCGCAACCGGATATACACAAACCGTATGATGTTCCTTTTGTCCACGAAGTCTCGTTTGTCGGACAAAAGTATGGGTGGCGTCCGGATTTCATCCGCAATCTAAGGAATTTGGGGATAAAGGTTGCCTGCTATGGCAACGGATGGGAGAACGGCCCTTTGACGGATGAAGGCATGGTGAAATTGTATTCCAGCAGCAGGATCAACCTTGGCTTTGCTGGAATCGGTTTCTCTAAAAAACTTATGGGCCTCAAGGGGCGGGATTTCGAGGTCCCGATGAGCGGCGGTTTATATTTAACACAGCACAATCCCGAACTTGACAGGGTGTATAAGATTGGCGAAGAAATTCTCACTTATCGCGATGAGCGGGACTGTGCCGAAACTATTAAAGCCATCCTTTCTGACCCGGCTCGTGCAGACCAGATAAGACTTGCCGGTAGGGCTAGGGCGCTGAGAGACCATACTTGGGAGAAGCGTTTCGAGGATGCATTTCGGATTTTAGGAATAATGAGGTAATCATTTGAAAATCAGGCTATGGGGCGAAGATGCGTAGCCTAACGTAAGGTGGAAAATGAAAGTTCTTATTTATGACATGGGGTGCGCTGGCGGGGATATACGATACCCGATCAAGGAGGCCTTTGAAACTCTTGGACATCAGGTATCAATGTTCGATTGGCAGAACTATATGTATTCGGCCTCCGCTCCGGGACTGGTTTCCAGAGTAAAAGACCGTTTCTTTTTTTGCCGCGTCGCAAAGAGGATTAATTCTGCATTGATGGGATTCATTGAGGCAGGCGGCTACGATTTTATGCTGGTTTCCAGGGGTGACCATATATTCCCGGAAACGATACTGAAAGCCAAGGCATATATCCCCGTAATCGTTAACTGGAGTACTGACGATGTGTTTAACACGTTGCAGAGCACAGAGTACCTTCGGGATTCTTTTGATAAGTACGATTGTATTTTCTCTCCTAGGGGGCATCTCCGGGAAGAATATTTAAGCAGAGGTGCAAAATCTTTTGAAGTCTTGGACTGGTATTATCGCCTGGGACTTCTCTACCCTGCTCCAGACCCTGCCCCCGTAAAATACGAACACGAGATAGCTTTTGTCGGTTCATGGAGCCCGAGGCGAGAGAAGATACTGGCTGCCCTTGAGGGACTTAATGTGAGCGTGTTCGGGTGGGGCTGGAATAAAAAAACTCCACGGAACTTCTTTGCGAGAGAGAGGTGCCGTCCGTTTATAGACATGAAAGGCATGCATGACGTCTTCGCTTCGACTATGATAAACCTGAACATTCTGACTATCGAGAACAGGGATACAACCAATCTTAGAAACTTTGAGATTCCTGCCGCCGGCGGGTTTCAGCTATCTGAGCGTTCCCGTGAAATAGGGAAATTGTTTCGGGAGGATCAGGAAATTGTGTGTTTCGGGGATAACGATGAATTGAGAAATAAATGCGAGTATTATCTGGCAAATAAACAAAAGCGTCAGAATATCGCTTTGGCGGGATATCATAGGTTGGTCTCAGGCAATCACAGTATCGTGGACAGGGTTAAGCAAATAACTGATAAAGTCGAGGCCATGATGAAGCGCTGCCCATAATTCGGCCAGTCTGGGATCGGATGGACAACTATACACATGGGGATTTAATAGTGAGAAAACTTTTGCAGGACACAAAAAAGATTATTAACAGGATTCTTGGCCCGTTTGGCATAGAGATTATTAAGTCCAAGAATAAGTTTTATGAGCTGTTCTTGTATCCTGAAACTGCCCGCCCGGAGCTTCCGCGTTATGTGAACATAGGCGCCGGCGACTTTTATCACCCCTATTGGCATAACCTGGACATCCCTAATGACTACTACCGGGAATTGCAGAAAGGACGATTGCAGATCCTGCACGACCTCGGAACTGCCGCGCCCCTTCCATTCAGGGATAATACTCTTAAGATCGCGTACTGTTCACATGTTCTGGAGCATCTGTCCAACGAAAACGTAAAACATCTCTTTTCTGAAATCTATCGCAGTCTGGCCCCAGGCGGGTATTTCCGTATCACGTGCCCGGATATGGATCTCGAATACGATGCCTACCTTCGCCGTGATGAGCATTTCTGGAATGCCCCGAACGCCTATGGTTATTTTAGCCCAAGCATTGCGCAGCGATTCCTGGACCACTTTGCCGGGGCATTAACGGAGGCTCATCCGGATAAAAGCAATATGAAGTTGAAAGACGCGGAAATCGAGTCCATTTTTAAGTCTATGCCTCATGAGGCTGCGATGGATAATATTGTTAGCCGTATTCCTGCCAATATGCTGAAAGGGAATGCCGGGGATCATATCAATTGGTTTAACTATAATAAAACCGAATCCATGCTTACCGAGTCTGGTTTTAAGGAAGTCTATAAGTCTGGATATGGACAGTCCAAATCCCCTATCTTGCGCAACACCAGATTGTTTGACGGGACTTGTCCCTGGTTATCTCTTTACGTGGAGTGCCGCAAATGACCGCCATGCGCTAAGTCGGAACAACTTATGAGAAAAATTGCAGCGACCTTTTTATTTTATGCCGCAAAATTATTTTCCTACCTTTACTCATATGGTGAGTACCGGAGTTTTGTACGTGTAATGAACCGTCTTTATTCTGCATGGATTTCCAGGGAATTCAGGAGTTTCGGCCATGATTCTGTAGTCCAGCGCCGCCTTTATTTGGTTGGTGGGAAGTATATTTCTGTCGGCAATAAGGCCTGCATTGGCGCTAGGGGGGTGCTTACCGCCTGGGATAAATATGGGTTCAGGAAGTATACCCCCGTAATTAAAATCGGCGACCGGGTTTCCATCGGTGATGATTGTCATATTACGGCGATAAACAGTATCGAGATCGGTGACGATGTCCTTACGGGAAAGAAAATAACTATCACTGATAATTCTCACGGAGAGACCTCAGTCGAGTCCTTGCTTTTGCCCCCGACTGACAGACCTTTACACTCCAGGGGCCCCGTTGTTATAGAATGCGGCGTATGGATAGGGGACAAAGTGACAATACTGCCGAATGTCCGAGTCGGAAGGAATTCTGTAATCGGAGCCAATTCTGTCGTAACTAAGGATGTCCCCGCTAATAGTGTGGTTGGCGGTATCCCTGCGAAAGTAATAAAATTGATACAGTGATTTTGCGTATGGAGAATCAAACCCCAAGAGTTATCGCCTACTATTTGCCACAATTCCATCCTATACCGGAGAATGATTCCTGGTGGGGGAAGGGTTTCACCGAGTGGACAAATGTTGGCAAGGCAAAGCCTTTGTTTAAGGGCCATTACCAACCGCGTGTTCCTGCGGATCTAGGATATTATGATTTGCGCCTCCCGGATGTTCGTGAAAGACAGGCCGAGATGGCCAGGGAAGCGGGGATTGAGGGTTTTTGTTATTGGCATTATTGGTTTGCCGGGAAGAGACTGCTTGAAAGACCATTCAATGAAGTTCTGGAAAGCGGCAAACCTGATTTTCCATTCTGTTTGGCCTGGGCGAATGAGAGCTGGACCGGTGTTTGGAATAATGACCATAACAGAATACTCCTTAAACAAACCTACCCCGGGATTGAGGATTATCGGGAGCATTTTTACGCAAATCTTAAAGCGTTTAGAGATAAAAGATACATACGTATTGATGGGCGCTTAGCTTTTGTTGTTTACAAGCCTCTAAACTTGCCGGAGCCCCGGGTGTTCATCGATGAATGGAATCGGCTAGCTGTAGAAAATGATTTGAAGGGTTTTTATTTTGTTGCTGTTTCCGTTAATGCTGCGGCTGATATGGACCGTATACTGAAAATGGGATTCGATGCAGTAAATTCCAACAGAATGCTTGATGCCCAGGTCTCTATATCTAAAGCGGGAAGAATCCTGAAAGGCATCTCCAGGAAATTCTTTTCGGGGAAATTAACACTTACTAAGTACGATTATGCCGACATAATCTCGAACTGGGTGAAGGTTGCGGATTCCCATGAGCGAGTTATCCCATCCATACTGCCGAATTGGGATAATTCACCAAGGTCGGGCAGGAAGGCGACGATCATCTATAATAGTACTCCGCAACTTTTTGAGAAACACCTTTCCGAATTATTGCGGGTCGTTAGTGGGAAGGAACACAAACTCTTGTTTCTTAAATCTTGGAACGAATGGGCTGAAGGCAATTACGTTGAGCCGGATATTAAATACGGGACTCAATATCTGGAAATATTAAAGAAGCATCTGCGCAAATAATGAGCAGGAAAAGGTTTTAGCCCAGACTGGAGAAGCGCCGCACTTTGTTGTGAACGTTCTGGTGGCTGACCATGCCTGTGGCTATGTTTAGTTGCAAGAATCTACACATTAAACTTAAAGGGGTTATGGAGAATAACAAGGTTAAAATTTCTGTGGTTATGGCTTGCTACAACTCAGCTGCCTATCTCGATGAGGCTGTTAAAAGCGTCCTTGCCCAGAAATATACCGATTTTGAATTAATCCTGGTGGATGATTGCTCAGTCGACCGTACTCCAGAGATAATTGCAGCATATTGTGCTACGGATTCACGGATTGTTTCTCTAAATCTGCGGGAACACTCAGGGCCCGCTATCGCGCGCAATACGGCTATCCAGGCTGCGAAAGGTGAATGGATAGCGATACTTGATTCCGACGATGTTGCATATCCTGACAGGTTGCAGGAACAGGTTAAACTCGTGGGGAGAGTCCCAGGTTTGGTTATGGTCGGGAGCGATTCTGTTTCTATCGATAAACGCGGCAATCTTCTCCAGGCGCACAGATACCCTCTGAGAAATATAAATCTAGTCTCCAGATTGTATTCAATGCGGGCATTCCCGCCGCATTCTTCGATAATGTATAGGGCTTCGGCCATTAAAAGTATCGCGGGATTCCGCATGCGATTTGTCCCGGCAGAAGATTATGATTTCTGGCTGAGATTGTCCGAGGTTGGGCAGGTAGGGTCTGTGGGAAAACCTTTGGTAAAGATTCGCAAACACCCCGATAATATTTCTAATTGGGATTCCGGCGTACGTCAATTTAAACGGGCTCTTATGGCCGCTGTCTGCCACCATCTTCGGGCCAGTGGGGCAATCGATCCCTCCGCTTCAGAAAATGAAAATGAATGGGAGGAATTCTCTGCATGGGTTGACGAAAAGATAGCCCTTACTGGGGTAATTGAGAGACATAAAGCTCGCGCTGCAGCTCGATCTAAATTATTAAGTTCTAGATATTTCTTGATTGGGATGCTCCGTTTCGCCGAAAGTCTTCTCCGTTCCGGTCATGCCATTGCCTCTGTTACCGATAAATTCTGCGGGTCTCCTGTCCCTAAATTGCTTGCCAGGGAATGGATTTCCCGAGATGACCCGCGGAGATGATTTTGCTGCTAATTTACTTTAAATTCGTGCGTTGAGTCTGAATTTCATGGATATCAAATCTTTTAGCCCCGGGATTTTAACCCAGCCTGATTTCGGGGCGGCCATTTATTCTCTTCGAGTTCCCTCAGGCCGTGATGTCCGGCTATCGTTGATTTATTCCGTGCTGGTCTTTATTCTATCGGGGGGGATTTATATGGCCCGCGCGTATATCCCGTTCGCCATCCAAGGGTGGGTGGTATTTATTCTGGGTACGACTTTGGCGTTTTCAAGTTCCTGGTTTTACCGGTGGAACCCGCTTTATCTTTTGATAACCGGTCTTTTGGCTATACCGCCCTTATATAGTGGCGCGCTTGTCCTGCTGGAAGTCAACGGGGGTATCTTTTGTGCCTTCGGGCAAGCTTTTCATACATCCGCTGTCGCCTCTAAAGTGATGCTCCTGACGGTAATCGCGATTTCAGTTTCATCGATAGGTTGGGGGCTTGCTATGTTTAAGCAACCTTTGCCCAGGTCGTTGCGCGCGATTCCTTTCTTTGATTACAAATTCGCAGGATATGCAGTGGTCGCTTTGTTTTCTGGGCTTCAGACTTCCATTCTGTACGGTGACTTTATCTGGAATGTGAGTTACTACTCAGCCCCGGGAACCCCGTTTCTAGGGATACAAATCTTTCCCACGCTGGCAGTTATCGGCGTCCTAGGCATGTTTGCGATGCTGGTTTACGAGAATAGGGGCTCCCGGTATCATTACCTGATATTCTTGGCAATTACTGTCTATGTGCTGATGTTCTGCATGTTCTTTAGAGGGGGGCGTTTAGAGGTTGTTGCCGCCTTTATCGGGGCATATTTCTTATGGTTGGACGCACATAAAAGAAAACCTCCAATAGTCAGGATCTTTATTTCCGGATTCATAATATTCATCCTCTTGCAAATGTGGGGGGTGTTCCGGATGGTTCTTGCTAATCCAAAGTATTCATTCATTAATGGTGTAAAGGTTTCCACAACGATAATCTTGAAGGATGTCGTTCCCGCTTATAAAAAACAATACCCGCCTAACAGATACCCGATGACGACTATCGGGGATATCGTCGCCACCTTCTACATGACGGTGGGACTGGTTGACGAGGGGAAACTTCCCTTGCTGTACGGGAAATCGTATTTCGAATATATCCCGCGCACTCTGCCGAAATTCCTGTACCCTGAACGGCCGCATGATTTGGCATGGATATTCCTATCTGTTGGGGAGAAATCCGGAGGAGGGCTTTATTCCCTTTCAGAAGCTTACATGAATTTCGGTTTTGCCGGGTGTGTGGCGATTCCACTTCTTTTTAGTTTCCTGATAGCTAGGACGATGCTGGTCTGTATCGCGCATGGCAGTTTTCAGGGCATATTCCTTTATGTCTTTGTGTTAAGTTTTATGCTCAGGGGAGTATGGTATGGATACTTCGCGTTATACAAATCGATTATCGCTTGGTTTTTTGTAGAGGTGATGTTGGCCGCTCCACTTTTCATCTGGCGCATGTGTGGCAGAAAGACTTCATTGTAGACATTACAATTATGCAATTCAGAGTTGCGGTACTGAATATTACCGGAGGCGGTGTTAGCGGTGGTCATCGAAAATACCTCGTTAACATGCTGCCTCGCTTGGCGGCAATCCCGCATATTGAGGCTATATTGGTCGCATCCCCGGCGGTTATGAAGGCTCCCGATTGGATTCCTTCGGATCCTAAGATACAGCACTCCATCTGTAAGCCTTTCCGCCCGTTCCTGCATTATCCCGATGCCACATTGTACGCGGATCTGGAGCGTTTTGTCCCGGATATCGTCTTCGTCCCGATTGAACGGTATGTTAAATTTAAAAATGTACCGACAGTCGTAATGGTGCAGAATATGGCGCCATTTGCGGGGGTGGAAACAGGGGACGGTTTGCGGGAGAAATTGGTTTCCCTGCTTAGAAATCGTGAGTCAAGGATTGCACTTGCTAAGGCGGAGGCGGTCATAGCGCCCACTGAAACTGTTAGAGGCTTTTTAATAGAAAACAAACTGGTTGTTGCTGAGAAGATTGTCGCAATACCTTATGGGTATAACCCTGTCAATTCTTTTAAAAGGCCGGCTTTCCCTGCTGACTTCTCAGGAAGTGATTTTGTCTTTACTGCCGGATCGATAGAAAAGTATAGAGGTCTTGAGGACCTGATACATGTGCTTCCCTTAATTAGGGAAAGTTTCCCGGGACTAAAACTAGTAATCGCCGGCAGTGCTCGGCCCGAAACTATTAATTACCTTGACCTGTTAAAGGGCGAAGCCGAGCGCCTGCGGGTCAGTAAGGATATCTTCTGGCTTGGCAACATCTCCCAGGAGGAACTAGCCTGGTGCTACGCTAACTGCTCAGTGTTCACAGCTACCAGTCGCATCGAGTCTTTCTGCTTTGTGGCTTTGGAAGCTCTTGCCTCGTCCTGTAACTGCGTTTCGGCTACAAGTCCTTGCCTACCGGAGATTTTCTCCGATGCCGCCATTTACTACACGCCGTCGGATTTGACAAGTCTCGCTGACGCGCTGCGTTTGGTTTTGCGCCGCACCCCTGAGGAACGGGTCGAGGCCGGTAGAGTAGCCTTAGCCCGCGCTTCATCTTTTTCTTGGGATACAACGGTTAATAAAACCGTTGAGATCTTCAAAAGCGTCATGCGGAGCTGAATCCATGCCACGCTATCCTCGCTGCAACTCTGGCCGAAACCTGACGGTGAAAACGCTCTCATACTCTTATGGTGCGGCTGGTTGCCCCCTTGGAAGAACGCAATACTTAATTTGATATCATTAAATATATGTTCGCGCCGTCAATTCCGTTTGGTATCGGGAGAATTTAATGAAAGTAATGACAATTCTTGGGACACGCCCCGAAATAATCCGCCTCTGTCTCATTATTAAAAAACTCGACAAAGCCTGCGACCATGTCCTTGTTCACACCGGGCAGAACTACGACGTGCGCCTAAACGAGATATTTTTCAAAGAGCTGGGGCTGCGCAAGCCCGATTGCTTCATGGGGGCCAAGGCCTCCTCTTTCGGCGAGCAGGTAGGCGTGATATTCCGTGAGACTGAGAAACTTATACTGAAGCATAAGCCTGACCGTATACTGGTCCTGGGCGACACCAATTCCGGCCTGTCCGCCATAGTGGCGGAGCGCATGGGGGTACCGGTTTACCACATGGAAGCCGGGAACCGCTGCTTCGATCTGAAAGTCCCGGAGGAGCGCAACCGCAAGGTTATAGACTCTATTTCTTCTTTCGCCCTGCCGTATACCCCGGGCAGCCGCGAAAACCTGCTGATCGACGGTGTGCACCGCAGCCGCATCATGGTGTCCGGCAACCCCATCTTCGAAGTGCTGGAGGCTTATAAGGACCAGATAGAGGCCAGTGACGCGCTTGAGAAGCTCGGCCTTAAGCCGCGCGGTTATTTCCTGGTGACCGCCCACCGCGCCGAGAACGTGGACACTGAGCCGCGCCTTAAGGAAATTCTGGGCGGTCTGCGCGGGGTGGCTGCGAAGTGGAAGTTGCCGGTGATTTGCAGTGTGCATCCCCGCACCAAGGCTAAACTAACCCAGCACGGGCTGAAAGCCGGGCATTCTCTGATACGGTTCATGGAACCGTTCGGTTTCTTCGATTTCGTGAAGCTGGAGAAGAACGCCAAACTAGTGCTGAGCGACTCCGGCACGGTGCAGGAGGAATGCTGCCTGTTCCGCGTCCCGGCCGTGACTATGCGCGACACCACCGAGCGGCCTGAAACCGTGGCCTGCGGCAGCAATATGGTTTCGAAGGTCAACGCTGAAAATATCCTGAGATGCGCGGAGGCCATGGCCACCGCTGATACTAACTGGGCTTTCCCGGAAGGATACCCTGTCCCCGACGTGTCCGAGCGCGTGGTGAAATTCATTCTTGGAGAAAACTGATGTTTAAGAACAAAACCGTTTTGATAACCGGCGGCACGGGCTCTTTCGGCCATGAGCTGCTCAACACGATCATCGACAAGGACTTCAAAGAGGTGCGCATCTTCAGCCGCGACGAGTTGAAGCAGGAGCACATGCGCATCCAGCTCAACGACCCTCGGGTGAAGTTCCACATAGGCGACGTGCGCGACCGCGCCAGCGTGGATCAGGCGATGAAAGGCGCCGACCTGGTTTTCCACGCGGCGGCGCTCAAGCAGGTCCCGTCCTGCGAATTCTTCCCGATCCAGGCGGTAATGACCAATATTATCGGCAGCCACAACGTGGTGGAATCGGCCATTCAGAACAAAGTAAAGAGCATAGTCTGCCTCGGTACCGATAAGGCCGTATACCCCATAAATGCCATGGGCATGACGAAGGGCCTTATGGAGAAGGTGGCTCAGGCGGCCTGCCGGGGACTCTCCGAGTCCGATACCAAGGTTTCCAGCGTGCGTTATGGCAACGTGATGTGCTCCCGCGGCTCGGTGATACCGCTGTTCATCAAGCAGATCAAAGAGAAGAAGCCCATCACCGTGACCGACCCCGAGATGACGCGTTTTCTGCTGCCTTTGCCGGAAGCCATAAAACTGGTCCTTTTCGCCTTCGCCCACGCCAAGCAGGGAGATCTTTTTATCAAGAAGTCCCCTGCCTGCACGGTGGGAGACCTGGCGCAGGCGCTCAAGGAGCTGTTTAAGTCGAATGTGCCGGTGAAGACCATCGGAATTCGCCACGGCGAGAAGATCTACGAGACGCTGGCCAATATCGAGGAACTGCGCCGCGCAGAAGACATGGGGAATTACTTCAGGGTCCGCATGGATGGCCGCGATCTTAACTATAACAAGTATTTCACCGAAGGCGATAAAAAAGAAGCGAGGCTTGATGATTATACCTCGCATAACACCGAGCGGCTCAACGTTAAGCAGGTAAAAGAACTGCTGTTAAAACTGCCAGAGGTTAAAGCGGAACTTAATTAGCGCTGTAATCTAAACGCCCAGCAATGACGAAGATATCCATAATAGGCGCGGGCGGAATGGCCGGCCATATGATTTCCCGGTACCTGGCCGAGACCGGCAAATACGACGTGCAGAACATCTCCCACAGCGTTAAGCTCGGGGCCGACTGGATACTTGCCGACGTAGAGGATGCCGGCGCCATTACCCGGGCGCTCGAACGATTTGCCCCCGAAGTGGTTATTAATTGCGTCGGGATGCTGGTGAAGGAATCCGAACAGAACCCCGGCAAAGCCGCCTATATAAACGGGTATTTCCCGCACTTACTGGAAAAGCTCGGAGCAAATAACGGTTTTAAACTGATACATCTTAGCACCGACTGCGTATTCTCCGGAGAGAAGGGGGGATACTCAGAGACCGATTCCCGCGATGGTAAAGGCTTTTACGCGCAGAGCAAGGCGATGGGGGAGGTCATTAACGACAGAGACCTCACCATCCGGACTTCTATCATAGGCCCGGAACTTAAAAGAAATGCTACGGGGCTTTTTCACTGGTTCATGACCAGCGCCGGGACTGTGAAAGGTTTCTCCAGCGCCTACTGGAACGGCGTGACCACGCTGGAGTTAGCTAAGTTCATAGAGGCAGTCCTCTCCAGGGATATCTCGGGGCTTTGTCACTTAGCCACACCTGGAAAAATTTCCAAATATGCGCTGATCTCTCTTATCCGGGAAACCTGGGAGCGAAAAACCCCTGTGATAATGGAGGATTCCACCTATATCAGCGACAAAACTCTGGTCTGCACGCGCGGGGACATGCCTTTAGTGCCCGAGGAATATCCTCTTCAATTGAAGGAATTGCGGGCCTGGATGCTGGACCACAAAGACTTATACGCCCAATACGCTGAATGATGAAAGTTCTCATCGTAACGGAGCGGTTTTACCCGGAAGAATTCATCGTCAACGACCTTGCGGCCGAATGGGCCGCCGGCGGCATGTCGGTGGCCGTGCTGACGCAGGCGCCCAGCTATCCCGCCGGGCGGCTATTCCCGGGCTACTCCAACTCATTCTTTTCCTCGGAGAACTGGAAGGGGATAAACATCTTCCGGTTCTTCACGGTTACGGGTTACCGCGATTCGCTGCTGTTTAAACTCCTGAATTATTTAAATTTCGCTTTCACCGGCACCCTGGCCGCGCTGGTCAAAGCCCGCGGTTATGACCGTATTTTCGTCTACCAGACCGGTCCGCTGACGCTGGCCATCCCCGCGGTTGTCGCTGGCAGGCTGTACGGCATCCCGGTGACGATCTGGACGCAGGATATCTGGCCGGACATGGTCTATTCCTACGGCTTTAAAAAAACGCGGTTGCTGGACTGGTTCCTGGGGCTTATCATCCGCTTCGTCTATGCCAACTGCGCCGAGGTGCTGGTATCTTGCGAGGGCTTCGGCCGGCGCATAGCCGAGTATGTACCCGCCGCGCGCGTAACCCATTTCCCTAACTGGCCTACCGTGGTGCCCGACGGGGGGGCGGAGCGCATGCCGCTGCCGGAAGGTTTTAATTTCACCTTCGCCGGCAATGTGGGCAAACTGCAGAACCTGGAGAATATACTGCGCGGCTTCGCGCTGGCCGTTAAACAGCAGCCGGAACTTAAACTCAATATAGTCGGCGACGGTTCCCACTTGGAGACGCTGAAAACCATAGCCAGGGATGAGAATATCCCCGGTGTCACTTTCTGGGGACGGCATGCCAGCCACCAGATGCCGGCCTTTTTCAGGGCCAGCGACGTGATGATAGTTTCGCTCAGTAATACGCCGGGCCTTAATCTGGTGGTGCCCGCCAAGTTCCAGGCCTACCTGGCCTTCCACAAGCCTGTGTTCGCCGTCATGAACGGCGAGGTTAAAGATTTAGTAGAGAAGCACAATATAGGCCTGAGCGCCGACCCGGACAGCACCGCAGCCATACGCGACGGCTTTCTGGAGTTTTATTTCCGCAACCTGGGCGGGACCAACAGCTTTGCCGCCAACGCCCGGCGGCTACTTGAGACAGAGTATGACCGCGGTCTGATTATCGCTGGCATGCGCGCCCGCGTGGCGGCGGCCAAATAGACTATAATTGATTTATGGCGGAGATAAAATGCTGATATTCAGGTGGCGCAGGCTCTTCCTCTTTTTGGGGGATGTTGTGCTGTTCTACGCCGCGCTGTGGCTGGCGCTTACGGCCCGCCGTTTTACCATTGTCCCTTGGGATTTCTTCCTGCAGCACGTAAAGGTCTTTTCAATCTTCCTGCCGGTGTGGACCGGAGTTTTCTACGTGATGGGTTTCTACGACCTGCGCCGCATAAACCGCCTGGTCAACCTGATCAATACCAGCCTGATCTCCTTCGTGGTCAATTTAGCCGCGGCCAGCGCCGTCTTTTACGCTTTCTATCTGCAACTCGGCCTTACCCCCAAAACGCATTTGCTGTTGACCGTGATCTTCCTGCATGTACTGGCCACCCTGTGGCGGCGCGTATGGACGCGCGTGGTACTCTCCAAAATTCTGGTACAGAAGGTCGCTTTCCTGGGCACCAATCAGCTGATAGAAGAGATAAAGCGGGACCTGCCGGTTACGCCGCATTTAGGATTTACCGTGGTGCCCTTGCCGGAGATGCAGAATGTCAGCTCTTCCGACGGTTACTGGAGGCCCAATGGGCGCTGCTGTGTCGACTTGGCCAGCAAAGTGGACGTGCTGGTGGTGGACGCCGAAGAGGCCGAGCGCAACCCGGCCGTAGGCGGGTTAATGATGTCCACCGCGGTAATGGAAGAGATCCCGATAATTACCCACCTAGACTTTTACGAGGACTTGTACGGCAAGATACCGCCGGACTCCGCCGCTAAGCCCAGCTGGCTGCTGAGCAATGTGTTGCACAAGAGCAACCAGTTCTATGCCGTGTTCAAGCGCGCCTTGGACCTTGTAGGCGCCGCTATAGGCCTGATACTGACCCTGCCGCTCACCCTGGCAGCCTACATAGCTATAAAAATAGACGGCGGTTTTGAACGGCCGGTTTTCTTTGTTCAGAAACGGGTGGGGCATCTGGGCCGTCGCTTTATCATCTGGAAATTCCGCACCATGGTGATCGGGGCCAGCAAGGCCGGGCCGCTGTACAAAGAGGAGCGCGGTGACTCACGCATAACCAAGTTGGGGAGTTTCCTGCGGAGTACGCGGCTCGACGAAATACCGCAGCTCTGGAACGTTTTAAAGGGCGATATGTCCCTGGTGGGCCCGCGACCGGAGTGGACGCGCGAGGTGCGCATACTGGAGCTCAGCGTGCCGCATTATCACCTGCGCCATCTGATAAAGCCGGGCGTTACCGGTTGGGCGCAGATAAACTACCACGCCACGTCGAGCCAGGCGGAGTCGGTGGAGAAGCTTCACTACGATCTCTATTACGTTAAGAATATGTCCCTGGCCCTGGACCTGGGTATTATTTTAAGGACTTTCCGCAGGATATTTCAGAAAGACTCGGTGATGGCCGCGAGGGTGGCCAGGCCTTCCTAGACTGTTTCTCTTTCAGCCGCCGCGGCCATAGCCAGCGCCATGAAAATGGCGAAGGCGGTGTGGACATGCTGGAAAGAGATCTCTGTGAGATTGACCACGTAGAAAGCCGGCAACGCGCATAGCGCCCAAAGGGCGTAGGGGCTGGCTGTGGCTTTGAAGAGCTTTGCCGCGTAGATAAACATGGTCAGGAAGAGCAGCAGCAACGCGCCCAGGCCCAGCAGGCCGCGTTCGGCCGCTTGGTGTATGTAGAGGTTGTTAAGTGTCCCGAATACTTCCTGCTCCGGGAAGGGCTCGGGGTGATACTTCTTGAAAACTCTTTTTATGTTATCGGGGCCCACGCCGACTACCGGGTTGGCCTTTAACATTTTGTAACCCAGTTTCCATAATTCGATTCGCACGTTTATCCCTGTATAGGGAGAATTTGCCGAGAAGTCACCGCGCTTGTATGATGCCATTGCGGCCATTCTGTCCCTTAATGTGGGGATAGAAATTGTCATTAATGCGGCTGCGGCCAACATTATGGCGGCGTAGATTGATAATTTCTTTCTGGCTTGTGAAGCAAATATAAAAGCGACAACAGTTCCGGCGGCTACTCCGAGGTAAGCCCCTCGGGTCTGGCTGAGTATAACGGCCGCGAGTATGAGTGCGGCGGCCAAGGCATACAGTACGCGTACACGGGTGGAAGCGGATGTGAATAGAATACGACAGAAAGCGAGCAGGAAGGCTACTGTCATTGCTTCGCCGTAGCGCACCGCGTTCATTAATACTCCGGCACGAGCGACATATAAATCGTTGCCGATAACCGAACGCACAACTTCGGCTATTCCGAAGATCGCTGAAATGGCGGCGGCCGCTACATAAACGGCGGACAGCCTTGAGAGATGCTCCTTCTTCACCGCCAACAGCAGCGCCGACAGGCAGACATACTTGAGGAAATCGGAATTGAGCTGGCCCAGGCCCTTGGCGGGATAATAGGCGGTGAGGGCGGTGAGCAGACACACGCCGAGGTAGACCATCCACGGGACGAAGAGGGGGTGGCGGGCCAGCGAGGGGAGAATGTCGCCGAGGGTATGCTCGCGGTGTTTCTTGACGAGCAGGAAGATTATGGCCAGGAACAGCGCTATTTGCACTACTGTAACCGAAAAGACCACCGAGAAAGCGAAAAGGCAGAGGGCCGAGAAGATCAGGTTGTCCTGTGAGCGCCAGGCGGGTGGCTGTGCCTTGGTTGTGTTCATGTCGCATATTATACAAATAGTGCGTCGGGCGTTGATTAGCCCCCTTTATACTGCTAAAATCTTATTAAGTTTACGGCGACTGGGGAGAACAATGAGCAAGCGCAAGATTCTGGTTACCGGCGGGGCGGGGTTCATAGGGTCGCACCTGTGCCGGCGGCTGCTGGCCGAGGGCAACGACGTGCTGTGCGTCGACAGCCTGTTCACCGGCAGCAAGGACAATATCCTGGACCTGCTCGACAACAAGCGCTTCGAGTTCATACGGCACGACATCTGCGAGCCGATTACCCTCGAGGTGGAGCAGATCTACAATTTAGCCTGCCCGGCCTCGCCGGTGCATTACCAGTTCAACCCGGTGCATACCACCAAGACGTCGGTGAACGGCATGATAAACATGCTGGGCCTGGCGCGCCGCACCAAGGCCACCATACTGCAGGCCTCCACCAGCGAAGTATACGGCGACCCCGAGATACACCCGCAGCCCGAAGCCTACTGGGGCCGCGTGAACCCCATAGGGCCGCGCGCCTGCTACGACGAGGGCAAGCGCTGCGCCGAGACGCTGTGCTTCGACTACCACCGCCAGCACAAGCTGCCGGTGCGCGTGGTGCGCATCTTCAACACCTACGGCCCCAACATGCACCCCAACGACGGGCGCGTGGTGAGCAACTTCATAGTGCAGGCGCTGCAGAACAAGGATATCACGATCTACGGCAAGGGCAGCCAGACGCGCAGCTTTCAGTACGTCGACGACCTGGTGAACGGCATGCTGCTGCTGATGAACAACAAGACCGGCTTCACCGGCCCGGTGAACATCGGCAACCCGGACGAGTTCACCATCAAGCAACTGGCCGAGAAGGTGCTGGAGCTCATCCCCGGGAGCAGGAGCAAACTTGTCTATAAAGAACTGCCGCAGGACGACCCGCGCCAGCGCCAGCCCGACATAACTTTAGCGAAGAAGGAACTGGGCTGGACCCCCACGATAAAACTCGAAGAGGGCCTGCGGCGAACGATAGCCTACTTCAAGGGCGTAGTTTGACCGCTGTGGTTTTATCCGTCCGGGATTTGGCGGCCGCAATTCCAAAAAACAATGCAAAATGGAATTTGCGTTTCCATAAATCAACTGTTATAATTGGCTTATGAGCATGGTTAAGCGCTTCCTGAAGCCGGCCGGCCAGAGTTTTTTCCTTTTCGGCCCGCGCGGAACAGGGAAATCTCTTTGGGCTCGCGCGACCTTTAAGGACGCCCTGGTGCTGGATTTTCTGGCACCGGAGACCTTCCGGGCCTATTCCGCTCACCCCGAGCGCCTGCGCGAGGCCGTGCTTGCCGCCAAGTCTTCAGACATCGTTCTTGACGAGATACAGAAGGTCCCCCAGGTGCTGGACGTGGTGCACTCGCTGATAGAAGAGCGGCGGGGCCTGCGGTTCATAATGACCGGGTCCAGTTCCAGAAAGCTCAGGAAGAGCGGCGCGGATATGCTGGCCGGGCGGGCGCTGAACGTTTCCATGCACCCCTTCATGGCCGCGGAACTGGGCGGGCGCTTTTCGCTTGAAAAAGCGCTGGAGACGGGCCTGCTGCCGCTGGTCTGTTTTGCCGGCGAGCCCGCGGAGACGCTTAAGAGTTACCATGCGCTCTATATCCGCGAGGAGGTGCAGGCCGAGGCGCTGGTGCGCAGTATCCCCGCCTTCACGCGCTTCCTTGAGGCGGTCAGCTTCTCCCACGGCTCCGTTCTGAGCGTGAGCGCGGTGGCCCGCGAATGCGAGGCCGAGCGCAAGACGGTGGAGGGCTATCTGAAGATCCTGGAGGACCTGCTGCTGAGTTTCCAGGTGGGCGTTTTTACCAAGAGGGCCAAGCGCAGGCTGGCGGCCCATCCCAAGTTCTACCTGTTCGACGCCGGAGTTTTCAGGAGCCTGCGCCCCAAAGGGCCGCTGGACCGCCCCGAGGAGATAGGCGGGCTGGCGCTGGAAGGGCTGGTGGCCCAGCAGCTCAGGGCCTGGGCCGCCTACCGCGGGCGGGAGAACGCGCTGTATTACTGGCGGACCGCGACCGGCGTTGAGGTGGATTTTGTAATGTACGGCGAAGACGGGCTTTACGCCATAGAGGTTAAGAATTCTTCGCGGGTGGCGCCCGAAGCCCTTAAAGCTCTGGAGGCGTTCAAACGCGATTACCCGGAGGCGAAATGCCTGCTGCTTTACAGGGGCAGGGAGCGCCTGCGCAGGGGGAACGTGCTTTGTGTGCCGTGCGGGGAGTTTCTGGCGGGGCTGGCGCCGGCCGGCGAAATTTTCGGCGATTGAGAAGGAGTGCTTAAATGAAAAAGATGAACAAATCCATTTGCTGCATCGGCGCGGGCTACATAGGCGGGCCGACGATGGCCGTGATAGCCGACCATAACCACGACCGCAAGGTGATCGTGGTGGACATCAACAAGGAGCGCATAGACGCGTGGAACTCCGACAAGCTGCCCATCTTCGAGCCCGGCCTGGCCGAGGTGGTGAAGCGCCGCAGGGGGAAGAACCTGTTCTTCTCGACCGACATAGACAAAGCCATACGCGACTGCGACATCATCTTCGTCGGCGTGAACACGCCCACCAAGACCTTCGGCCGCGGCGCCGGCGCGGCGTCGGACCTGCAGTTCTGGGAAGCCACCGCCCGCAACATCGTCAAGGTGGCCAACCGCGACAAGATCGTGGTGGAGAAGAGCACCCTGCCCGTGCGCACCGCCGAGGCCATGGAGAGCATTCTCAAGCGCCATCCCAAGCACCATTTCGAAGTGCTGTCCAACCCCGAGTTCCTCGCCGAGGGCACCGCCATAGCCGACCTGGAGAAGCCGGACCGCGTGCTGATAGGCGGCCACCAGACGCCGCGCGGCAAGGCCGCCATCAAGGCCCTGGCCGACGTGTATGGCACCTGGGTGCCCCGCGAGCGCATACTCACCACCAACCTGTGGTCGTCTGAGCTCTCCAAGCTGGCGGCCAACGCCTTCCTGGCGCAGCGCGTGAGCTCCATCAACTCGCTGTCGGCCCTGTGCGAGACCACCGGCGCCGACGTGGAAGAGGTGGCCCGCGCCATAGGCATGGACAGCCGCATCGGTTCCAAGTTCCTCAAGACCGGCCCCGGTTTCGGCGGCTCCTGCTTTAAGAAGGACATTCTGAACTTGGTCTACATCTGCGAAACCTACGGCCTCACCGAGGTGGCCAACTACTGGCGCCAGGTGGTGCAGATGAACGACTACCAGCAGGAGCGGCTGGTGGGGGACATCATACGGACGATGTTCAACACGCTGGCCAACAAGAAGGTGGCCGTGTTCGGCTTCGCCTTCAAGGCCAATACCAGCGACACCCGCGAGAGCCCGGCCATAGCCATCACCAAGATGCTGGCCGAGGAGCATGCGCAGATAGTGATCACCGACCCCAAGGCCCTCAAGCACGTGGCCGAAGACCTGGGCAAGGTGGCAGAGAAGGTAAAGACCTCCGCCGACCCCTACGCGGCGGCCCGCGACGCCGACGCCATCATACTGCTGACCGACTGGGAGGAGTACAAGACGCTCGATTACAAGCGCCTGTACGCCGAGATGCGCAAGCCGGCCTTCATCTTCGACTACCGCAACATCCTGCCCCACGCGCAGCTGCGCAAGCTGGGCTTCCAGGTAAAAGCCCTGGGCAAGTAGGGTCTATCGAGGCTTCGCCTCGATAGGCGCGCTATAGGCCGGAGCCCCGCCCTCAAGGCGGGGTTCCGCTTTTAAGGGGGGCTTGAAATTGCGCCGTTCTCCTGCTATACTATCGGTATACCGATAATAATATCGGAATAGCGATATGAAAAATGAGATAAAAAAAATCAGGGCGGTAATAGCCGCGAAGATCCGGGACTTGCGCCGGCAGCGCCGCTGGACGCAGGCCCGTTTGGCCGGCCTGCTGGGGATCTCGCAGAACCGTTTGTCGGAGATAGAGCGTGGGGACGGGTCTTTTACCGCCGAACAATTGGTGCTGGTCATGAGCACGTTCAACCTGCAACTGGATTATTTTTCGATTTCGCGCCAGAAAGCGGGGGCGGAGCTGCAGAATACCCTTGCTCGCTTAGGGGCCGGGCATCTAAGGGAAGACCTTTCCCCGGGAGCTTTTGAAAGCGCGAAGCGGGTGGATGAGGTGCTGCTGGAGGCGCTGATAGCTGCGGATTCTCCGCGCCAGGTGGCGGCCGTCGCGCCGGTGCTGGTGGCCCAGATAGAGCGGGTAAATTTGGGGCGGCTCCGGCTTAAAGCCGCCGAGGCCGGGTACGAGGCGCGCCTTGGATGGGCTTTGGAGAGCGTGCTCGGGGCTATACGGGCGGAACTGCCGCTTGTCAGCCAAGCCTGGCGGCTTAAATACCGCAGGGCGGAACTCCTGATAGGGGCGGCGCTAGCCGCCTGGCCGGCCCCGAAGCCGGGGGCTGAGGACATTCTCGACCGGGAAATACTCAGCGAGGAGGGGGCGGCTGAAGCGCGCGCGGCGCGCTCCGCGGCCGCCCGCAAATGGGGGCTAGTCACGCGCATCACCGCCGAAGATTTTAAAGAAGCCCTGAGGGACGGCCGTGGAGATAATTAAGGAGTTTTTCACCGAGCTGGATAAAAACTGGCCGTTAGCTGCGGCCGAAAAGGTGCAGTTGCGCGTCATCGGCTCGGCGGCGCTTATGCTGGGTACGGGGTATTCCCGCGGCACCAAAGACAGCGATATCCTTGAGACGGCGGCGATAGCCGGGGACGTAAGGCGGGAGCTTCTTGCCTTGGCAGGGCGCGGGAGCGTGCTGGCCGTGAAATACCGGCTTTACCTGGATATAGTCGGCCATGCCATTCCATTTCTGCCACAAAGGCCGAATTTTAAGCCGGCGGGTTTGGCCCGCCTTAAACACTTTGAAGTGGTCGTGCTGGACGTGACGGATGTGGTTGTCAGCAAGCTCAAGCGGTTTAGCGCCAATGACGCGGCGGACATACGCGCCATGGCGGAGAGAGGGCTGCTACAGCCGGCCGCGCTGGCGGCCCGGTTCCAGGCCGCCGCCGATGCGTTCTCTATAGACGCGAGGGCCGAGGACCTGCCTAAGTATGTCAGGAACCTGCACAGCGTTGAGCGGGATTTTCTCGGGGTCCCGGAGTCCGATATCCGCCTCGCCGACTGGCTATAGTGTCCATGCGCGCCCTATCGAGGCTTCGCCTCGATAGGCGCGGTATAGGCCGGAGCCCCGCCCGCAAGGCGGGGTTCCGCTTTTGGGGGTATCTATCGAGGCGAAGCCTCGATAGAGGGGGGAAAGGCAAATTTGCTACAATTTAGGGGTTACTTAATATAGATTTCGTTAATTATTCACGCGGTTACCATATTAAAGGAGACACAAATGGCTACTAAGATAGGTATTAACGGTTTCGGTCGCATCGGCAGGCTGGTCGCCCGCGCTATCCTCGCGCGCACCGACGGCCAGCTGGAACTGGTCGCTATTAACGACCTGACCGACTCCAAGACCAACGCCCACCTGCTCAAATACGACTCCGTGCACGGCCGCCTGGAGAACAACATTAAAGCCACCGCCGACGACGAGATCACCGTGGACGGCAAGAAGATAAAGGTTTTCAAGGAAAAGTCCCCGGCCGCCATCAACTGGAAATCCATGGGCGTCGAC
>Ga0209211_10001727_pt1 | contig 40142 bp, 38 predicted proteins | sample RifGroA2_FD_183992 | JGI IMG/M metagenome (GOLD analysis project Ga0209211, IMG submission 183992) | Groundwater microbial communities from Rifle, Colorado, USA - Groundwater A2 (SPAdes) (version 2) | ecosystem: Environmental > Aquatic > Deep subsurface > Groundwater | place: Rifle, Colorado...
AATCTTGATCTTTCTTCCCCCAATGCTTTTCGCACTTTTGGCACTTTAACCATTCATGCCACGGTTCATCGCTGAAAACATTACGATAACATTCAACTAACTGCGCCGTGTGCCGAACGTTGTCCGCCTGCGGCGAATATCTGACAAACGAAACGCCCTCCATTTTCCTTGCCTCCTTGGAAGAACCGTGTTTGCCGTTTTTTTTCTACGGGTAGACAAACAAAAACCCCCTCCAACTGCGGAGGGGGCTGTATTTATGCAACATTTAAATTACATCAAAATAACCCGCTCCGCGATTGGACGGGGCGATGATGAAGTTTTGCGATCACGGTTCTGTATCCGCCTTCTTTTCCGTTCAACCATTTGGAAACGCGAGCCACGGTCGTTGAACTCAAGCCGGTTTGTTTTATAATTTCAAAATACGGCGCTTGTTCAGCCAACATTTCTGCCGCCTTAAATCTATTCGAAAATTCTTTAATTTCTTTTTCTGTCATAAGGTCGCGCAAAAACCGCCTGACCTCGGCTTCTGTTTTCAAGGTCAAAACAGCTTTAATTAATCTTTGATTTTTTTTGGTTTTCCAGTTCATGCTATCACTTTATCAAAGTAAAGTGAAGTTGTCAAGAGGCCTTAAAGCAACCCGCTCCAACAAAAAAGAACACTCCCGCTATGAGTGCTCTTCAATATTTTACAAACAATCTAGCTCAAATCCTTTCCCTTTTCTTCAAATTCTTTTTTATCAATCTCGCCTTTGGCGTAACGTGTTCTCAAAATCTCAAGCGCGGATTTCTCTGATCCTGATGATCCGCGAGCCTGTTCAATTAGCCATTTGATAAGAGCGACAATACCGACGACGATCAACACCCACCAAAGAATCATAAGTATCCAGCCAAAACCGCCGAAATATCCAAATCCAAAATTCATCATAAAAAAATATTTGTTATTTCGCGTTGTTAATAATATTTTGAATAATTTGATCAATTTCTCTCGGCCGTTCGCCCAAATCTGCCTGCGGGAAAAACTGCGGCAAAACAATCGGCCGCATGCCGGAAATAAAAGTGTCTCCATCTTTGACATAAACATTTATTTTGCAAGGCAGACAAAGTCCGATTTTAATATCCTTATTCAAGAATTCATTGGCAAACTTGGCGCTGCAAAATTCAATGATTTTAAACGGCTCTCTTTCAAAGCCTTTCTCGGCTAAAGTTTTTTGAACGTCATGAATGTACAAAACCCGCCAACCGGCTTTCACAATTTCGTCTTGCACCGCTTGAACCGCCGCATCAAAAGTTTTCATTGTGATTGTGGTGTAATCGAATTCCATAAATAATTTTTAATTGCGATAATGTAAACGGACGTTCTTTTCTCATAAAACGTACTTAAACTTTGGGCGAGGAGAGACTCGAACTCTCATGGGTTGCCCCACATGCTCCTAAGGCAGGCGTGTATACCAATTTCACCACTCGCCCTGAACTACTCACATCTTTATTCAGGCAATTGTTTTTATTTTACATGCTATTCGAGTTCAGGGCAAGCCCGTGAACTACCTTTCTGTGTAAATGCACATCAACACCAAACACCCTATTTATTTATATCACAAGAATACATATCCGTCAATCTGTTTGTAATAAATTTAGCTGCTATTATAAAAAATGATTGACAAAATATTGACAACCATCTGCTACTTGCCAAGAGGGCAATAAACGAATTATTGCAATATCGGTTACATCAATATATTTTCCACATGATATTTCCAACATACCTTTGGACCGGTCTTTCTTCGCGAATCAGCCGTTACGACACTATTCAGGATTAAACGAATTAAGCATTGTTACAAGTAGAGGGTGTACTTATAACTGCGCCTTCTGCTCGGCTGCAAAATCTCAAAACAAAGACACTCCGATTCGTGAAAGAAACGTACAAAGTGTAACAACTGAAGTGCAAACACTATGTGAAACATATCAAGATGTAAACTCCATACGAGTTCTTGATGATTTATTTTTAAGAAACGCAAGAAGCGTAGAGAGAGCGGTAAAAATATTTGGAAAGGTGCCGGTGACTTGGCGGGCAATGGCTCATGTGCTATCATTCTATAAGTTAAGCGATGAAGACCTTCTTGAATTAAAACGGTCTGGTTGCGTGGAAGTGTTTATTGGTATTGAGTCGCTGATCCTCACGCATACTCAAAATGATCCACAAAACCTCAAACATATCTTTGATCGAGCAAACAATTAAAAGGTTATTCCACACCGGTATTAATGTTAAGGGATATTTCATTTTTGGTTTTGACACTGAAACGATAGAGGACATGCAAAAGTCATTAGATTTAGCAAGACGTCTCAAGGATTCGTCCTTAAAAACTCACGCGAGCTTTAGAACTAGCGTTTTTCAATTCCGTCCATACCATGGCACCGAACTATATCATGATCTAATTTGTAAGAATTGGTAGCGTTGTATACAGTTTAATCTACGGGCACAGTGATTATTTCGACAAATAAGTTTATCACAGTTCTCCGAAGGGTTACTTTTTGACGCCAAAAAGTAACCAAAAAGCGCTGGGGCTCCGTCCCTCGATGCGACATCGGGATGACGCGTCACGAACGGAGTTTACACAGAGCGATAGCGAAGTGCCCCAGACCCCGTGAAATGCAGAGTAATCATTTTAAATTTATATAAAGATGATTTATTAAAAAGTATATACAACGCTGTTCAATTTTACATCTAATTATAAAAAGTGGCCCTATTGATGAAGTCGTCTGTCACGACGATTTATCATCGAGCATTGGAAGACGGCAGTTCAATTTTACTAGCGGTAATTTTTCTGAAGTCACTGGCAATGAACTACATAAATTCATTACCGAAACTAACGCAATAAACCGATGAAAAACGCTGATGTAATGTGGGTTGGTCTTTCCGCGAAAAAAGCGCCGAACGGCAAAAAGTTTACGCCTCTTCATATCGGTACAAATACCGGTAATTTAGTGGCAGAAATTGAGGGTGGTTGCCATAATATCAGTTTTTACAAAACAAACCTTGTAAAGTTTCCGCCGCTGGATTCAAAAGGGAAATTAAGATATCCGACAAGTGATGAATGCCTATTATGTTATCCAGAGCTTCAATCTGAACTCCTAACAATCAATCCGCGCGTTGTTCTTTTGCTGGGCATTAGGACTGGAAAATTTGTTTTTGGGCAACTTGGATTACAACTTCCAAAACTGTCAAACAAATATCAAGCCATAAAACACGGTGCAAGGTGGTATATACCCATTCACCATCCATCATACATAATGGTGTACAGACGCAAGAAAAAAAATAAATATATTCAAGCAGTGAGCGCTGTCATCAAACAATTTACTCTATAATACTAATTGAAATTAAACGGGGAACATCTTTCCCTGTTTTATTTTAGCTAATATTGCAGAAGACTATTGACAAAAATCAAGAACTGCGTCAGCCTTAAAGATCAAGTATTATTTTACTTGACAAAACCAATCTTAGTGTATATAATACACCTAGGAGAACCTTAACAAAACAACTGACCCGCCTACGCCAAGGCTTCGGCGTGGCAAGGAGTAAAAAATGAAAAAAACAACTGAAACCGAAAAATTCGGCATCAATCATTCTGATGAAGAAACTCGTTTAACCATCGCCGGCAAAATACCGATCATTCAAGGATTGACTGACAATGATCTGTACAAGTTTTCCATGCAGCAAGGCGTACTCCTCGGTATGACGCCGGACGGCTCCTGCAAATTCATTGACCTCGACACTGAATACTCTTTCACTGATCGCCGCGTGACCAAGTATCCGAAAGGTTTCGCGGAAGCGGTACGCAGGCAAGTTCAGCTCATGGCGAATTTGTCCTTGCAACCATGGGAATTTAACGGCTTCAAAAAAATGCCGTGGTTCAAACGAAATTATCTTGATTTCTTGCTGGGCTATCGCTATGCTCCGTCCGAAGTGTTGATCACGCAAAAAAACAATAAGTTGAAAATCACGATTCGCGGACCATGGTATCGCACCATTCTATGGGAAGTGCCTCTGCTCGCGATTGTCAGCCAACTTTATTTTCAGATGACCGGGCAAAAAGCTGATGAAAACATTTTCCAACGAAACTTAAAGCGCAAAACAAAAAAATTCAACTATCTGGCGGTTCCGCTGACTGATTTCGGCACGCGCCGGCGTTACTCCTTCAAAACTCAAGAAGCAATGGTGCGTTATTTAAATGATAATTGTACTTGTTTTGTTGGCACAAGCAACGTTTATCTGGCTTTCAAATACGGACTGCGAGCAATCGGCACGCACGCTCACGAGTGGTTCATGGCCCATCAAGCCATGTTTGGCACTCGTCTCGCCAACAAGACGGGACTTGAATCATGGGTGCGTATTTACGACGGTTCGCTCGGAACCGCCCTGACCGACACCTTCACTTCTGACTCGTTTTTTGAAGCTTTTGGCAATCGCTTGGCGCGGCTCTTTGACAGCGTCCGTCACGACAGCGGTGACCCGATTGAATTCGGAGAAAAAGCGATCAAACATTGGCAAACGCACAGTATTGATCCTTTGAGTAAAACCATCATCTTCAGCGATGGGTTGGATGACAAAATCGCAACAACAATCGCCAATCATTTCAAAGGCAAAACCAAGATCGCTTGGGGTATCGGAACTTTCCTGTCAAATGATGTTGGCGTAACGCCGCTTTCCATTGTTATCAAACTAAGCCGTTGCCAACTTCTGCCGAACGGCCGGTGGATTGACGTGGTGAAACTTTCGGACAATCCGGAAAAACATAGCGGCAAGAAGAAAGCGATTGCTCACGCGAAATATGAATTGGGAATAAAATAATTTCTATAAACTTAAAACTCGCTATCAATGTATAGCGAGTTTTTTAATTCTAACTGAATTTTTTTTGAGCCGACATTTTCTGTCGGCAAACGCCAATGGCAACTGACGAGACGTTTTCGAAAATCGCGTCCCAACGATCGCCTTTGTCAGAACTGGCACTAACCGCGTTGTCGCGAGAAAAGAAAGATACGTTTCTACCGAAAGCCGCGGCCGCGTTGTCAACCGTTACTTTACCTTTTTCATCAATAACCGTTGCCGGCACTCCGCCGGTCACGGACAATGAATTGAGCACATCAACAAAATGAATTCGCTTGTTGTAGACACAAGCCGCGAGTACATCGTGTTTGAGCGCGTGTTCGCGCCCACCAGTGGTGATGAGCAGATCAAGAGAACGAATGTACGCGTCAGCGTAGTCGTCAACCGTATCAGCGACATACACCGGAATATCGTCATCCTTGGCGTATGGTAAAAATTCAACACACGAGAAGCCGAACAAGTTCAAGTTGAATTCTCGCGCCACGATTTCAATCGCCTTATCAACGCCCATGTCTGACGCGCCGTAAATCAGCTGCAATTTGGCTTCCGGGAATTTAATTCTCAACTGTTTGATCGCTGAACGCAGAATCGCCGCGCAAGCCGCTTCGTAATCGCCCTCTTGGATTCCATATCTACGAAAATGTTCCGGTCCGAGATAAGAATATCCGTTCATGGAAAGAACAAAACTGTCCGGACAAGTTAAACATTCAACAATCGCCTTCTCGTATTCACCTTGAAGGTAAATCTTCTTTTTTCTAAACTCTTTCCTGTAAACTTCCCAGCCGCGAAATACAGCTGGGTTCACGCAGACCACGTCCGGCGCGTCTTGGCCGGTATTATTTTCCACCACTACAGAACCATCTGGCAATCGCTCAATTGTGTGATAATCGCGGCTGTCCATTTTACCTCCTTCAATGGTAGCGAGTAAAAAATCATAAGAACAAAGGAACAAGAACAAAAAAACGTATAAACGAAAAAACTTACGAACACCTTGTCTGATTCAGCGCTTCCAATTTTTTAAAAGCGCTCCGACACATTCTGTACGGAGCGCGGCGATGAATTATTTCTTTTTCGAGCTGTAAATGCCAGTCGCATTGCATGGCCGGCAAATGACTTTTCCGTTCTCATCACAACTCATACAAAAGTGCCCGGCATCTTGAATGCCATCGCCTGCCATTCTAAAGTCCTTACTGCCATCACAAATACTACATGAAACCCGACCTAATCCCTTACAAAACCAACACCTATCTCCATCTTTCGGTCCTAATCTTTTTACACGTGCCTGTAGCTCTTCATATGTTTCTATGACTATTGGCATGTCGCTTACCTCCTTTGTTGGTTGGCGACTATTCTTTGTATCATGATTTTCATTCGATTGTCAATAGTATATTTTTATGTAATTCAACCTGATCTTAACTAACAGAAAATTCTCGAGTATGCGTACCCGAGAATTTATTTAAATCTTTATCTAATGGAATTGAAAGTGCGATGAAATTCTTCACCGAGTTTTATCGGTTCCTCGAATTCTTTTCTGAAAGACCGCCATTCAGTCGGAATCGCTTCAACGCCGCAGTTCGCGCCGATGAGCGCGCCGACCATAGCCGCGTTTGAGTCAGTATCACCGCCGGCATTGATCGCTTCAAGCACGCCCGCGCGGAAGTCAGTCGGATTGCGCAGGAACGTGGCAATGGAAAACGGAATTGATTCCAGTGAAAAACAGGACGTGCCAATCTTTACACGCAAAGCCGCCGGATCATCCAACATTTTCCCGTGAAAAATCTTCCGCAATCTGGAAGAAATTCTGTCTTCCGCCGCTTGAGGATCAGGAAAGAGTCGTTCAACCATTTCAACCTCTAAAATCAAAGTAAACAGTTCCTTTTCAATATCATCCCTCACAAAAATTCCTGCCTGCAAGGGCCTCAAAAATGTTCTCGTGAGTAGCCAAGCCACAGCGTAAGCCGCATGGCTGGCGCGAAAATCAGGATGCGTCAATCTTCCCTGCTCCATGATCTGACCGCTAAGAGTTCCGTGATTAAGACAATCCAAACTGTGATGCAAAGCAATAGCGGCGATCTTCATGGCTACACCATTGCCGCAACCGAAAATTTCTTCGTTCGGTGCAACCGGCAAACCAGGGTCTCTGCCACTCTTGCCTTCGCTGTCAAACCATTCTTTGATTTCTTTGAACGACCTTTTGGTTGAACTGCCCCAACCGTTCGTGCAACGCTCAAATTCCAGCAACTGTTCATTAACCGTATCTCCGGTTCTGTAACAACGATTTTTTATCAACGCCCGAGCAATGGCGGCTGTTAATTGCCAATCATCAGTCGTATCGCCGGCTTTGTAATTGCTAATACTTTTCAGATTTCGTTGTTTCGCGTCCATGAACGTGGTGACACCTTTACCATCCGTTACTTTCAAAATTCCATCCGCTGTCATTGTTTCCACCGGCATACCCATGGCATCGCCGATGGCGCAACCGAGAAATGTTCCTTGAATTTTTGATAGGGCTGTTGGTAGCATGTTTGCTCCTTTCTATGTTGAAGCACAAAACATTTAGACAAAGAAGCATCGAAGCAAAAAAACATAAACTGAAATGTTTGGTAATTTTTGTCTACAACGTAATTCCCATAATACTCGGCAATCCAAGTTCTTCGCGCGTCAAGTTCAGTGTGCCGCGACGCTTGTACGAACCCTTGAGCGCCCGCTCCGCCAGTTTACTCACGACTTCAGTCGAGACGCCGTAAACCAACGGCAATGAATTCAATTGACTGAAATCACCATCGGGATTAAAGCCCTGTTGGATCAAACGAATCATTGCCTTGTCAACCGTCTGATAATTCGCTCCGAGCTGATCTTCATCAGTTCCGGCCACGCCATTGCCATCGTCAGGCCGGCTGTCAATGATTTCCTGCGGCACGCCCAAACGCCGCGCGATATCATAGAGTTCAAGTCCCTTCATCACTTTCTGAATCATGCCATAATCGCCGACATCGCCATTGATCGTCCAAAAAGCCATCCAAAATTCCGACATATTATCAGTTGAAAGTACCATGCCTTCCACCATACGCGCTACGTGATACGTTCCGAGCATCATGCGCAATCGCGCTTTGATGTTTCCTTGCGCCACTTTCTTTGAAAAATCAAAATCGCGCAACGCTTTTTCACCACCGGTTCTTTCCAACAAAAATCGAATTTGTTTGTCAAGGTTCGGTACAATGGTAGCGCGCGAAGCATTGCTGAATTCGCCCATGATCACACTGAAAAGACAAGAAAAATCAATCATCAATTCTTCGGCGTTGAACTTCTTGATGGCCAATCGTCCGAGACGTTCAGCGTCCGGATTTGAATTGCACGGCATAATCAGTCCGACTGAAGTCAACGAATAACCATTGTCCTTGGCGATTCGAACCGTTTGATCCGCCAAAGCCAAAGTAACAGCGCTATCAAGACCTCCGGAAGAACCGGTTACTAGATAAAAAATATTGTTTCTCCGGCAATACTCATACGCGCAAGTGCTGGCCTTAACGATAACTCGATCACACTCTTCGTCCGTCAATTTGTACATGCCTCGACCTCCAATGTGTTGTTGTTTTGATTCACAATACAATCTGTTTTTTTCAATATAAAATTCAACTTCCGGCAAAACCAGTTCACCAATCGGAGCGCCCTCTTTTATTCTTCGTCTAATTTCCGTGCTTGAACCGAAAAAATCAAAATCGAGCAATTCAGAGTGGGGCGGAAAATCTTTTTCATTACAAATTCCTTTTTCGCGCGTCATCACCGCGAAATTGCAATTTCGCCACAACTCTTTTCCACGCTCCCACCGCACTTGTATTTCCGATTGATTGTTTTCGCCGCCGGAAACAAGATCCATGCCAACCGCGTGCCAAATGTTTTCGCCGTATTTTTCTTTCATTTTTTTATCAATATCACACGTTCTGGCAAATTCGCCTGCCTTCGCTGAAGCTTCGACAGGCAGGCCACTGGCAATATCACTGAAATCAATCGTAACTTTTTTCAAATCGCCAAAATTAAATCGAACCAATTGCGATCGATCTTCATCAGAAATAATTCCACTTGTTTCTTTGTCCGGTCGACTGCCGCAAGGCAAGATTATTACTTGATCAAAGCGTTCAGCCAAAGCCATAGCCAGTTTTCGATGATGCAATCCCGGCGGATTAAAACTGCCGCCAAAGATAACTACTCTCTTGTTGTTCATAAAGCGCCTCCTTTATGGTTGTCAAATAACTTTTTCTCGATAAAATCCGCAAAATTTCCGAACTTTATTGAGAAGGAAATCCGATGAGTCGGATTTCCTATTATTTAATTAATCTACGATCGTTACGCCGGCGGCGAGAAGTTTCTCAATCATCGCCTTTTCAGTATGTTCAAAAACCGAACCGGTCAGCGACTTGATAACCGTAACCTTGAAACCGCGTTTGATCGCTTCCAAGGCCGCTTCTCCAACGCAAAAGTCAAAAGCCAGTCCCACGAAAATGATTTCAGTAATTCCTCGATCTTTCAGATACTGCGCCATGGTCAATTTGGTTTCAACTGAACCAAACATGAAGAGCGCCATCATTGAGGAATACGGGTGCGTATGGCGATCATATCCCTTGCGGAATATTCCATTGAAAAGATCATACCGCAAACCCGGCAATGGTTCGCACTCCCAAGTGCCTTCCATCGCGTGATCAACCCAACAATACACATCAATGCCATTAACCACGATTCGGTCATTCGGCTTAACGCCGGGATAAGTCGAAGCCAAATACAGATTGCCAACGCGATGCTCTTCGTATGAAGTTACAAGAGAATCAAATTTTTCTCCACGCCATCCTTCAATCATGATTCTATTGATACCTGGAACGATTTCCATCGCGCCGAAAACAGCCAATGAACCGCCCGGTCCAAACGCACCTTGCATATCAATTACGCCAAGTGCTTTCATTTTTTCCTCCCTTGTCCGCCGAAGCTCATGAAATAGAGCGAAGGCGGATCTATCCTTCGTGGTTTCAACGAAGAATGATTTGTTTTATGGCGTCAAAATGATTGATTCGCCGTCGCGCCCAGTACTGTTGAACCCCCCATCTTTGAATTCCACCTTTGACCAACCAACCCTCAGATAGCGCTTCCTCAATTCATTTCTTATTATCTCTCCATTAGATCCGATGTCAGTCTGATTACGTCGTGTAATACGCAGGCAAAAAGCACCGCCTGAATATCGCCTGCGCAATTGATCATCAATAAAATTTTCCAGTGCAACGACGCGTTCTCGATCTTCATGGATCATTTCAATATCTTTCGGTCCGAACGCCATCTAGCACCTCCTTTCCTCATATATTTGAGGAAGTATAAACATACCTCCGACACTATCTTTTGTCAAGACGTTTCATCTCGCGAAAAACGCAATATTTTTATCTGACCGTCTTTTATGGCCTCGATCTTGCGACTGCGAATAACCTGCGACCAGTACCAATTAAGGTCAGCATAAAATTCATACGACTCTTGATCATAACCGGTCATCAATTCCTCTTTGGGCAAAACGCTTAACCAAGGGGCGATGATCGGATCCTTGTCACCATAATAACTACAAACCAACTCTTCAGTCAGATTAAATTCAACCGGTGCTTTTATTTCCAGTTTATCTCCGACGGAAAAAACATTGGCTGATACCTTGTCCCAGCTACTGCGCAACGAGGCGAATTCGTCTTTATCACTAACCCAGCAATCAAAGGCCATGGCCGCGCAATGCGTGCCAACTTCATGAACATAAATCGTTGCGTTCAGTTTCTGACCCGCGCGCCAAATATGAATCCTTGATCCACCGAATCTGTCCGCTTCGTAAAACGGCCAAAGCATCGGCAATTGATCAAAAGACAATCCTTGATAAGAAAACATCTTTTGACCGTCAACTTCCGCTACTTCAAGTTCAAAAACAGTTGGGTGGTTTTTCGCGTGCGGTCTCGCTGAATTTTTGCAAAATTCAAGGAACGCTATTGCGCCCGAATGAAGATCAGCGATGATTGCTTCGATTTTATTTTCCCAAACTGCTTTCGCGGCCGAAATATTCTCACGCCAATTTTCCGGATAGGGATACTTCGTCTGCAACACGACAAGTTCATGAAAGGAACCGGTGAACATAAAACTGATAACCAATTGCCGCAAAAAATCAATCTCTTGATCTCCAGACTGTATGATTTCGTCTCCGTCCTGCAATTTTTCCAATTCAAAACGAATGAATTCTTTTTCCCTGCCTCCCGCATTCATGCCGAAAACATTTTTGAATCCGAAGAAACATACCGAAACATCTTTACTGTCCGGAAACAATTTGTAATTAGCGATCGTTCCCCAGTCAAACAATTTTCCCGCTCGAAAAACCGATACCATCGGTTTACTTTGAACGGAGAAAAGCGGTAGCAACGTTGTCCCACAAAAACGCACGCCCTGATATTCAAAAAACTTTTCTTTATCAACCTCAACGATCTTGATCCGAATTTCCATTTTCCCCCCTTGTTAATGTCACCCTGAGCCGCGCCGAAGGGTTCTGTCCCAATTAAATTTAGTTGTAAAGAACCCCATTCATATCACTCTAACCAATCACCAACAAAAAGTCGCGCTATACACACGGCTTTAATATTTATTTTTCCCCTAAAAAATTTTAGAGTAAATCTTTATATCTCTTGAAATCACTTTAAAAAGCTGAGCCGGCCGGCCGAATTCTCGCCTTAAATCATCAACTTCTCGAACCAAATCAAGCGATAAAATTTTTTTTCTGAAATTGCGTTTATCAATTTTCCGACCATACACCGCTTCATACAAGCTCTGCATTTCCGATAAAGTAAATTCTTTTGGCAATAAACTGAAAGCCACATTGGTGTATTCGAATTTCCATTTCAATCTTTGCCAGGCGTAATGCAAAATTTCTTCATGCGCTTTCCCAAAAGATAAAATTGGCAAATTGTTTACGGGAAACCACCTTGCTTCCGTCGCGTCATCAGATGCTTTCAGTTTTATTTTTTCTGAAATCTCCACCAACGCGAGATAAGCAGTTGAAATAACGCGTGCGCGCGGGTCGCGTTTCACTTCGCCGAACGTATAAAGTTGTTCCAAATAACTGTGTTGCGATAAACCGGTTTCCTCGTGCAATTCGCGCAAGGCCGCTTCTTCCAAACTTTCCGTTTCTCTCACAAAACCACCTGGAATCGCCCACTGTCCTGCGCCAGGAGCGAATTTTCTTTTTATGAGCAACACGTTCAGTTCATTTTTAATGAACGAAAAAACAACAATATCCGCGGCCACGAGCAGTCGCCATTTTTCCGTTGCTTTTTTGAAGCTTTTATCCATACTCAAATCGTCATTCCGGATCGCAATCCGGAATCTGTACAATCATCAGTATATCAACAAACAAATTCCATTACAACCAAATTATAAAACCGAGCCTGTGTTAAAGCTCGGTTATTGTTTAACTACTGCGACGCCAATTTCATTTCCGCGAAATCTCCCGGATCTCGCGATTTCCTTTCTTTCATTTTCTTTTCCCGTTCAACTTTCGGGAAATGCGGGGCAACGAATTGCCGACCGATTTCTTGATAAACCACGAATTTGATCGGATAGAAAAGCGACGTGGCCACATACTTTTCGCCGGCCTGCCATTTCTTGTACAGGCACGCCTGATAGCCCTTCCACGGACAAACTTCTAACTTGCCATTGTAGCAAATGACACGCGCTTGCCAGCCCTTAAACCGTCCGCACTGCCGGAGAACTTTGACCGCGCAACGCGCATTCATCACCGGATCGAGCAACTCCTTCTTGCCCATCTTACAAACCGCACGACCGGTACGTCCATTAATTTGAAACAGACCGAAATCACCCGTACTGCTTTTTGCCAGATAATCAGCCTTACTTTCAAGTAAAGCAATGAAAATATAATCTTCAAGTTTCGCCTCTCGGAAAACCCGCACCACCGCTGATTGCGCTTCGACTGGAATTGACAACCAATTCGAGACAATCTTGCTCACGTCAGCGTAATTGATCCGGCCAATCACGTGCGGCAGAAGACTGAAAGGAATGTCCTGGCGATGATACTTCCGCTGAACCTTTTCACGCAGACCCCTCACTTGCTTGACCGTAACCGACGGCTTTTCCTTGGCTTCAGCTTCAAAAATCGGACAAATGAACAAAAGCGCGAGCAACCAGTATCTCATTTCGCACCTCCTTCCAACGTTTAATTATAGCACCCGCATTGAATTTGTCAATGAACAAGCATGTTTAATTATGTAAAAATACGCTTTTACCACTTGTTTATTATTATTGAACAACGATATTAATATTGTATTTCACGGGGTCTGGGGTGAACTCTTGCCATATTCAGCACCACGAAGAATGATAGAACCACGCAATTGTTCACCCCAGCGCTTTTGCCTACTTTTGGCGCCAAAAGTAGGTCTGCGAAGCAACGCTGTTTAATATCGCATTTAAATTAGATATACGTATTCTTTTCCTTATAACTGTGTTAGAATAATAATGACAAATTTAAATTCAATCAACTTATGGCCACAGTGCAACTAATCCTAATAATTATCGGCTTCGCGCTTATCGGTTTTTTATTGCTTAAACCAAAAAAACAACAGGACAACCAATCAATGCTCCTGATGCAGGATCAGCTGAAAGAAATTCGGCAATCAATGTCCCTGCAACAAGGCGATTTGCAAAAACAAATTCAAACCCAGTTTTCGCAAAGCGCGCAGATTATCAAAGATGTTACGGAACGACTGACTCAACTGGATCAGACAAATAAACAAGTCGTTGGCTTCGCGGAACAATTACAAAGCTTGGAAAATATTTTAAAAAATCCGAAACAGCGCGGTATTCTCGGTGAATATTTTCTGGAAACACTGCTGAAAAACATTTTCGCTCCCGGCCAATATCAAATGCAATACAAATTTCGCGATGAAACCATCGTGGACGCCGCGATTTTCGTCAAAGACAAAATCATTCCGGTTGATTCCAAATTTTCTTTGGAAAACTATAATAAAATTCTGGAAGAAAAAGATCCGAGCCGGCGAGAATTACTGGAAAAACAGTTTAAAATTGATTTGAAAAATCGCATTGATGAAACTTCTAAATACATTCGTCCGAATGAAAACACGCTGGATTTCGCTTTCATGTTTATTCCCTCTGAAGGCATTTATTATGATCTGCTCATCAACCAAGTTGGCGCGATCAAGGTCAATACCACCGACCTCATTGAATACGCGTTCAAAACCAAACACGTGGTGATTGTTTCGCCGACTTCTTTTCTAGCCTATTTACAAACGGTTCTGCACGGCCTGCGCGCTCTGCAAGTGGAGGAGTCAGCCAAAGAAATCGTTAAACGAGTGGAAATGTTGCATCGGCATTTGCTTAGCTACGAAGATTTTATGAAAAAAGTCGGTAACAATCTCGGAACAACGGTCAACATGTACAATGCCGCGTACAATGAATTCAAAAAAATTGATAAAGACGTTGTCAAAATAACCGGCGAGGAATCTTTCGTTGAACCGAATAAACTGGATAGACCGAACGCGGATCAGGCTTGACAAATTATATTGATACGGCTATTATGCGACTAACTAAATTATCCTACTAATCTTACCTATCTTATTAATCCTAATAAAATATGCCACAAACCAAACAAGCGAAAAAGGCTTTACGCAAGAGCATCAAAACAGCGGCTTTCAACAAGAAGATGCGCGCTGATCTTGATAAAATCATGAAGAAAACAAAAAAATCATTGGTCAATAAAAGTACTGATGCCGCGGAGCTCATTAAATTGACGATCAAGAAGCTGGATAAGGCCGCCCAAAAAAAATTACTTAAGAAAAACAAAGTCAGCCGCACAAAATCACGGCTCATGAGACAGTTTAATAAAATAAAGTAGTCGTATTGTCGACCTTCGAATGCCTCATAGTGACAATACTAAAGTTATGTCTCAAGAACGCAAACTGGAACTATTAACCGCGCTGTTCTTCACGGTTCTCATCAGCGCCGCTCTGCTTGGCGGCAAATTGATTTCAATTTTCGGAATTGGAATGTCAGTTGGAATTTTCATGTTTCCACTGACATTTTTTATTGTAAATATCATTGAAGAATCAATCGGACAAGGCAACGCGAAAAAATTTATCCGTCTCGGATTGATTTCACTTGTCGTTGTTTATATTTTCACTCTAATTTCAACGCGGCTCGAGCCGAACGATAAATATCTCGCGTACAATCAAGCGTACAGTTTTGTCTTTTCCAGCTCTTGGCGCATAATTGCGGCCACCTTAATAACCTTTTGGCTAAGCCAGCGTTTCAATATCAGAGCTTTTCATTATTTCAAGAAAAAAATTCAACACTATCCTGCTTTAAACGGAACTTGGCTCTGCTTGCCGCACAATGTCTCAATAATCTTAAGCCAACTCGTTGAAACCGCTGTTTTTGTTTTTATCGCTTTTTACGGTTCCAACGATTCATCGGATTTTTGGCCTCTCATAAAAATTATTATTCCGTATTGGTTGATAAAATCACTTTTAACAACCATTGCCACGCCGATTTATTATTACGGAGTACGTTGGCTCAAAGGAAAAACAGTTTAATAGAAATATATTATAAAATCCGTTGTTTAAGTACAACGGATTTTTGTTTACTGCTTCTCCTCGAGTCCTTTTCTAAACGCAATTATTTCCTCTGTCAGACGAAGAGTGTCTTCGTTCAACCTTTTCATCAGAGCTATTGATTGATTCATCCTTCGAATGACTTCTGTTGCAATTACAGTTATATCTCTGATTGGGGGCGGCGCTGGCTGAGACAAGATCCTCCTCGAATGAGGAATATATGTCTCAATGTGTCTGAGTAATTCTCTGCAAGCTTCACTCTCCACAGGAACCTGCACGAGGCCACAAGTTCTTATCACGGTCATCGTATCAAAATCGTACGACAATTCAATCGGCATAAACAGATTGTAAATTTGTATTGCTTCATTGATGCACTCATCGCAAACATACCCGCTAAACCTCTTGATGAGCGCTTTCACTGAACCTTGGTCTTTCTTGCAAAAGAAACAACTCAATTCTCCCGCCATTTCTCACCCTCCTTTCGGGTTAACCGGAACTTTTAAGTATAGCAAGTATATTTAATTCTGTCAAGTAAAATCGTATTCTGTATAATAAAATTAAACAAAAATCACAACTCTGCAATAAGCAAATCAAACAAAACTTCAAAACCAACATTCGTTGTTTTAATTTTCACTTCAAAATCTAACAGCCGGCGATAAATACTGATGATTTGTTCAAGAGAAAAATTTTTCAAATATTGCAAACTCTTTTTGACCACATACGGATGCAAACCAAGCTCTTTCGCCAGCTCGTCGGAATTCAACGAATGATTTTTTGTTTTTTCTTTGATCAGATAAAAAATTCTGAACTGCCGCACCAACATGGTGAATAAATACAAATCAGCCGCGCCGCTGTCCAGCTGATCTTGAAACAATCGCAAGGCCTTTTTCTTATTTTTCGCGCTGATCGCGTCCATCAGTTGAAAAATATCATCATTGTATTTTCCCTTGACCATCAGCCCCACGTCCTCTGATGTAATAACTTCTTTCTTTTTAAAATTCGCCAGCTTCTGAATTTCCTGATCAAGTTGCCATAAATCGTTCGGAACGATCGCTGAAAGAAGTTCCATTGCTTCGCCGGAAAAATTCGCGGCGCGCTTCTTCGCCCGAGTTAGTATCCATTTGGTTAAAGTATCGGCTTTCGGCAATTTAAACTCTTTGATTTCCGCCAAACCTTCTTTCTCTAATTTTTTCAATTCAAAATAAATTTTGCTTTTCGTCTCCGGCTTTTCAGCTTGATAAAAAATGATAAAAAAACTTGGCGATAACTTAATCAACGAATCAGCGATCAGTTCATTGATGTCCGCGCTGATTTTATTTTTAGCAATCAAAAAATCACGAAAAACAATCAGCTTACTCATACCAAAAAGCGAATTCACCTGCAAAGCGTTTTTTATTTCCGCGCTGATTTTATCTTTTGAAACGAGATTCGCTGAATCAAAATAAAACACGTTCAAACTCGTATGTTTTTTCTGAAATTCTTCGCGCCAAAAATTCAATTTTTGATGAATTTCAAAATCATTCTCGCCAAACCACAGAAATATTTGTTTTGCTTTCGTTTCCATACGTGCTTATCTTAACACACGGGTAAACTTGACGCAACGGTTATTTTAATCTAAAGTAAAATTAATAAATTAACTCGTTCCTTGGCAACTTAACTCACAGAAAGGAGGTGAAAAATGACCCATAAAGCATTACCGACCGGCACAGGAAACGGACTACAAGAAATGAACAACAATCATCTGCCTCTTAAAGTTGTGCAGCAAATGTTGGAAAACGAAAATATACCAAAAACCCTGTCGATTCTTATCGTAGATGAATCTGGTTCAATGGCTAATTATGGCCAGACTCCACAAAAGTGCGTGAACGACCATTTCCGATCGCTGAAAAACCCTCCTGACGGCCGCCAGCAGTTTTGCACGGTTATTCTTTTTAATGACAAATACCGCGTGGCCATTCCTTTGACCAAAGCGAGCGAGCTTGTTCCAATGACCGGTTACAACGCTGATGGCAATACTTTACTTTATGAAACCGTGCATCAGGTATTGAAACTTTTCATCTCCTGTTTTAAACAGTCCAGCGCTGATCTTAAAGTTTTCGTTGGCGTTTTCAGTGATGGAGCAGACAATAAATCAGATCCCGATCGGCAACCAAAAAAAGTGCAAGTTACCGCTCACAAAGCACGGATGCTCGGTTGGGAACTTTTCAGCTACGGCATTGGCATTGATGCCAAAGAACTGGCTCGTTTGCTCGGTTTTCCCACGGACAAAGATCATGTTCACAATTTTACGACCAGCGCTAGATCAGTTGGTGAAGCCACGCGTCATTTCACCGACCGCTCGACTACCGTTGGTTTCGATGATCCGAAACATTTCAATCCGAAAACAAAATAATCCAAAATCCCGTCTCAATAAAGGCGGGATTTTTCAATATTAAAAAAGGACAAAACGTTTTGTTTTGCCCTTATGGTTTACTGTCTTTCTACACCCTACCTTCCATAACTACGCTTGAATTCCATTGGTGGTATTTTTGTTCTTCTATTATCTATGATTTCCAAAACTTCCCCAGTTTCAGGATCAAGGACAGAGTATTCTCTTCCTCCTCTCTCTCCCCCAAACACCCGAGATACCACAAGTTTACCTGTCTGTTTGTCAAATTCAATTATTTGATAAGGAGAACTTTCGCGGAAATATTTACCATTATTATCTGGTTTACCATTTTTATCTGACGGGATAAGCAAAAAATTTTCAGCTCCTCTGCTGCCGATAAATACTGTTTTCCCACCATGCTCAACTTCTTTAATTCTGTGATATTCTTTACTTAATGGTTCGACACCTCCATTTGTCAACCGCTGCTTGCCCGTTTTTTCATCGGTATGAATCACAAGATAGATGTCGTCTTTAGATTCTTTTATTTCTTTTTCCGGCTCGTGGGTTGGCGTGATTGGAAAAGACTCTTTCATAGGTTTGTTGATATTTTGTTAAGATTATTAATATGGCTATATTATATCCATCTATACAAAAAATAGCAACTTCATGTATTTTTAAATTAAAAAAGGACAAAACGTTTTGTTTTGCCCTTATGATTTCTATTTATCATTGTACCAAAAAATGTTTTCTCCGCTCATGCAGAAGGCTTGACTTCTGCAAGGAATCGGCCACTGAAGACAATCTATCAAAGGCCACTTCTTCAAGATGCTCCCAAAATTTATCGCCGGCTGAATCAGCGTTGATCACGCGGCCAATAAACTTCCTTTTCTCCTCGATGGTCCAGGCGCCCCACTGTTCAGTCACAGCGTCAACCGTATCAATGGTCACGGCCACGTAATCAGTAAGGATCGCTGGCGACAATAACTTTATAACTTCCCGAAGTTCTGCTTTATCAATTAAATGCCAACGCACATATCGAAGTATGCCTTTGGCTCGACCGGGCGTCAATTCCTTTTCCGGATCCGTCAGTTTACCCAATAAAACATGTCGCTTAACCGGCGGTTTGTATTTTCCGCGTTTATCGCTCAAGACGTGCAGAGAATGTCCCTGAAGAACATTGCCCGTGATGTCGGTAATCAAACGATAAGACCACGTCACCAGATCAAATTTCGATAATTGTTCAGGTACTCCGAAGAGAAATCCATCCATGGCCGTTTCCCACATTTTCGTGAGATAGACCTTGGCTTTCTCATCAAACGACTTATCTTCCCTTTCAAGATATTCCCTTTCAGTATCTTCCAAATACTTATCAAATTTTTCGCGAGCTCTACTCTTGAAACGCTCAGGGCTTCTCAGTGTTTTTTTGATATGATCAAGCACGCTTCTCGGCACGACTGTGCCCACGCGGCAATACGAACCGCCGCAAACCCAAAGCACGGTCATGGTCGCGAGCAACATTTCATTGTCCCAATCAGCCTGAAATGTTCTAAATTGCGCGGGCATGCCATCGTATTGATCACGACCTTCCGGACTGGCATTGAGCGATTCAAGTCCAGCGTGACTTTTAAGCAATTCCCAAGGCAAAAACGTTGAACTGATATAATATTCATATTCCATTTTTTCAACGTCTTTCAAAAATTCTTCCAGTTGCCGCGCATCATTGATAGAATTATAAATTGCAGCTTCCCACCTATCCCGGCGAACCACGTTCACTCGTTCGCGAAGAATTGGGTATTTACTACTAATCTTCCAGATGGTCACATAATAATCAAACTTCACATAAACCCCGATTTTTACCTTATGATAAAGCCGTTCAATACGCGCAACAACATCTTCAATCAATTTAATAGTTGATTGCAACAAATCAGCGTCAGAAGCGTCGGAAAAATACGCTGAGGCGCGCACCATATCCCCGCCTGATTCTCGTTCAAGCGCGATGGAAATATAATCCAACACTTTTTCACCGGCCTTGACCGCATGGCCGATATCATATTCATTCCCAAGCAATCTAGCGCACAGATGCGGAAACAGGCTGACGCCCGTTTTCACAAACGCCTCGCGGCGTTCTTGAGAAATTAACTCATGGTCAATTCCGAACCTGATTACTTTTTCAAGGAACCTTTTTGAATCAGCGGAAACAACCGTGATTCTTTCTTCCATTTTACACCTCCTCGTTTTGTTTCCTTAACAAATCATGTTCGATGATCCTTTGATTCCATTCAAAAGACAATCGAAAATAATTGTTAATGAGAATTAAGAGGCGGTGCCGGCGCATGGCGCCAGCACCGCCTATAATATTAATCTTCAACTCCGCTATCCGGAAGCACTTCTTCCGATGCGACTTCTTCTTCATCTTCAGTGCCTTCATAGTCAGGCTCACTTGAAAGCACCACGTCTTCCTTGACCGCGGCCTCGGTTTCATGATCTCCGATTCCCGCAGCTTCTTCAACCACGAACTGCCGGCGATCTTGAAGCGCTTTCAAAATTTGATCAATGTTTTCATCGCGCGTCGCGCCGAAATCGGCCAAATGTTTCAGCTCACTCGTGAGGCTGAGACCCATATCGGTCTTCAAAAAAAATTCGTTCACGCCCTTTGTTTCAGCTGGCGTCTCCATGATGAGCGTCCAACAAACATTAACAATGCGCGCGTCGCGCGCGTCTGACAAAACATCGTTCATATCCGCGTCTTTGTCAAAAAATTCTTCAATCAATTCCGCGTCAAGAACTTCCGCGGTGGTGGAGATTTCTCCGACATTGCCGGCCAGCATGGCCAGCACCAGATCCGTGTCGCCGGCTTCAATCAATTCGTGAATCGTTTCTCGAGCATTATCAAATTCGTCAATCACGCGCTCGAGATGACGCCCTGCCTTTTCCTTAGCATCCTCAGCATGATCTGGATCAACGCCTTCAAGCTTCAAACAAAAGGCTTTGCCGAGTACCATCGCCCGAGTTGACGCTTCCAAAGGAATCAATGCTTGCGCCGCTTCTCGCGGCTTCTGTTCAAAAATCTTTTTCGCTTGAACGACCAACACGCTTTCAGGCATCTTCTTCCTCCTCTTTCTTTGTTGTGTAAAATTCCTCGCGCAACCTCACAGCGCAATAAACCGACCAAATGAGAAACGCTTCTTCATCCTCCGCCTGCGCCTTCCCAATAATCGGCTTAACAAGGTCACCGAATAAAAGGTACTGGCTCAATTCTTCCCAAGTTATTGAAAATTCGTATTCATCAATATCCAAACCAAGTTCATCGGGAAATCCTTCACTGGCTTTATCAAACATGCCGAGGCAGCCTTCTTGAACGGAAAATTCATCTTTCAATACCGCTAGCACAGCCGCGAATATCGGGATTCCCAAACTGAAAATCACATTGTATCCTCCGGCCAAGTAACTCATGGCCGTGGCTTCAGCCGCGATTCTTTCATTGTCCTTTGAATATCTCTTATCGCCACGGTGAAGATGATGAAAATCTTGAAAGTCTTCGGACGCCTGTTCCATGAGCTCGCTCAAAGTCATGAACGCACCTCCTTGTTGTTCAGGCCAAAAGAGCCGCCTTGCGAAACAAACTTTCCACTGCTTGAGCCGGACCTCGGCTCAACGTTAGCCCTCTACTGTTTTTCATATTACGCCTTTTGACTTCAGTATCAATCAATGACAATGCTTCGCCAAGTTCACGAAACTGTTTTTCCTTTTCAAGATCATTCGGATACAAATCAGGATGACAGTCTCGCGTCTTTTGCCTATAAGCTGATTTGATCTCACGATCATCAGCGTGCTCGGAAACACCAAGCACTTCATATGGATTCTTATTGCTCAAAGAACACCTCTCTTTCCATAACCAATCTGACAGAGAATATTATCATAATGAATAGATTTGTCAACCGTCTAATTATAATAAGCAATTTTAGTATATAAACGCAACTAATCTCGTCTCTACGCTAAAACCTCTAAATCTTGCCAATTGTCGCCGACTTCTGTTTCCACTTTTATCGGCACGCACAATTTATGAACTTTTTCCATTTTTTCATCAATTATTTTCGCTATTTTTTTCGCTAATTCCTGCGGCGCTTCAAAAACCAATTCATCGTGCACTTGCAATAACATTTTAATTTCTGATTGTTGTAATGTTTTTTTTAATTCGCGAAAAACTTCAATCATGGCGATCTTCATAAGGTCGGCCGCGGTGCCCTGAATCGGCATATTGACCGCCATGCGTTCCGCGGCCGCGCGAACTTGCTGAACCCCGGAATTGATCTCAGGCAAATAACGCTTACGTCCGAACATAGTTTCAACAAAACCTTTCTGCCGAGCGTCTTCTTTCACTTGATCCAGATAATCTTTCACTTTATTGAATGACTTGAAATATTTATCAATAAAATCCTTGGCTTCGACGCGGGAAATTTTTTTCCGGCTGGACAAACCCCACGCGCCCATACCGTACAAAATTCCAAAATTAACCTCCTTGGCCGAGTAGCGCATTTCTTTGGTCACGTCTTTCAACTCAATATTAAATATTTTTGCCGCGGTCGCCGCGTGAATATCTTCACCGCGCTCAAAAACTTCCATCATGGTTTTGTCGCCTGACAAACAAGCGATCACGCGCAGTTCCACTTGCGAATAATCCGCGGAAATGATTTTATTTCCCTTTTCCGCGACAAACGCTTTGCGGATTTCCCGTCCGAGTTCCGTGCGAATGGGAATGTTCTGCAAATTCGGGTTGGATGAAGACAAACGTCCGGTGGCGGTGATTGTTTGATTGAATTCCGTGTGCACGCGATTTGTTTTTTTGTCCGCCAACTTCGGCAATGCTTCAATATACGTTGATTGCAATTTGGTGAGTTCGCGATATTCTTCAATCAACTCAATAATCGGATGCAGTCCGCGCAGTTTTTCAAGTTCATCAGCCGCCGTGGACAAGCCGGTTTTTGTTTTGCCAATACCTTCAATGCTTAAATTTAATTTATCAAACAATATTTCTTTCAACTGCTTCGGCGAGCTGACATTGAACTCCTGTCCTGCCAATTCGTGAATTTTTTTAATCAATCCATTTATACGCTGTTCAGTTTTCTTGGCCAAATCATTCAAATATTGAACATCAATCTTAATGCCGTTCATCTCCATTTCAACCAGCACCTCGATCAACGGCATCTCAATGTTCGTGAACAATTCAATGAGTTTATTTTCTTTCAATTCTTTTTTGAGAGGTTCAATAAGCCGCCAAGTATAATCAGCGTCTTCGCAGGAATAATCTGAAACCTTTTTCTTGTCAACAAAAGCGAGCGTTATTTGTCCTTTGCCTTTGCCGATCAAATCCGTGATTTTCGTCATCTGATAACCAAATTCTCTGAACACGACATCATCCAATTTGTGCGCGCGAGTTCCCGGATTCAATAAGTACGAAGCGATCATGGTGTCAAAATATTGGCCGTTAACTTCCAGTCCGTTCATTTTTAATACCTTGACGTCGAACTTCATGTTGTGGCAGATTTTCTTTATTTTTTCATTATCAAAAATCGGCTTCAATTGTTTTAAAAATTCTTTTCTCGGTTCAATATAATACGCCAGTCCTTCTTGCCAGCAAAAACTGATGCCGAGCAATTTCGCTTTGAAAATATCAAGACCATCGGTCTCGGTATCAAAAACAAATTCTTCTTGGCGAGACAATTCGCTGAAAAATTTATCAAACTCTTTTTGCTCCGAAACATAATAATACTGATGCTTATTTTTATTATGCTTTTCTTCCGCTTGAGCCGCCTCTTCCGCTTTTTCACCGCCGAATTCCGGCAACCGATTCAATAAACTTTTAAATTCAAACTCTTGAAAAAGTTCAAAAATCTTATTTTTGTCAAAATCTCTCAACGCGCAATCAGCCAAATTAAAATCCAATTTCACGTCGCGAATAATCGTGGCTAAGCGTTTACTTTGAACGGCCACTTCTTTGTACTCGATCAATAAATTGTAAAGCCGTTCAGTTACTTTTATATTCTTATATTCTTGTGTTTTTATATTTTTATATATATCTTCCAACGACCCGAATTCTTTGAGTAAGCCAATGGCCGTTTTTTCTCCCACTCCCTTAACGCCGGGAATATTATCGGACGCATCTCCGCACAATCCTTTAAAATCAGTCATCTGACTTGGCGTTAGTCCGTCAAACTTTTCTTTGACCGCCAGTTCATTGTAAATCACAGTATCGCTCATGCCTTTGCGCAGAGTATAAACTTCAGTGTTGTCATCAACGAGTTGCAGAGTGTCCATATCGCCGGTAACGATAATTGACAAGACGTCATCGCGGTCAACTTGACGCTTATCGCAAAGCGTCCCGATAATATCGTCGGCTTCAAACCCGGCTTGCTCGTAAATTTTTATGTTCATGGCCTCAAGTATTTGCTTCACGATCGGAAACTGTGCGTAAAATTCGTCCGGTTGTTTTTCACGGCCGGCTTTGTATTCCTTGTATTCCAAATGCCGAAAAGTTTTTTCTTTGCGATCAAATGAAACGGCCACAAATTCAGGTTTAAACTCCTTAAGCGCTCGAAAAAAAGTCGTGACAAAACCATACGCCGCGTTCACCATTCGACCATCTTTTGTGGTCATCGGCGGCAAGGCATGCCAAGCGCGATGCAAGATGGCATTGCCATCCACAATCATGAATTTACGTTTTTTAGACATAAAAGTATGTTTTGAACCAAGTATATCGAACGTACAAGATGAACTATGAACATTGTGACTATCAATAATCATAGTGTTCATTTAATCAGTTTAATCCCTGTAGTAGAACTGCCAGTTCACTACAGGGCAAGCATGGTTCAGACGACTAAATTATCCTACTCATCTTTCTGATCCTACCTGATCCTAACAATCCTTAAAACAAAATATATTTCTCATCATTGACCCATAAAAAATCTCGCACTTCTCCGCCAACCTTAACTTGTCCGGCCAAAGTTCCATCCGGCTGAGTGTGAATGTTATTAGAATATTCAATATCTTCATTGCCAATGGTTTTAATCAGCTCATTGCCTTGGAATGGATACCATATCCCGCCAATCTTAACTCGTCCGGCCAAAGTCCCATCCGGCCGGGTGTGAATGTTATCGGAATATTCAATAACTTCATTGCCAATGGTTTTAATCAGCTCATTGCCTTGAAACGGATACCATATCTCGCCAACCTGAACTTGTCCGGCCAATGTGCCATCCGGCCGGGTGTGAATGTCATAGGAATCTTCAATATCTTCATTGCCAATGGTTTTAATCAGCTCATTGCCTTGAAATGGATACCATATCCCGCCAATCTTAACTCGTCCGGCCAAAGTTCCATCCGGCTGAGTATAAATGTTATTGGAACTTTCAATAGCTTCATTACCAATGGTTTTAATCAGCTCATTGCCTTGGAACGGATACCGTTTCCCGCCAACCAGAACTTGTCCGACCAAAGTTCCATCCGGCTGGATGTGAATGTCATAGCAATATTCAATAGCTTCATTGCCAATGGTTTTAATCAGCTCATTGCCTTGGAATGGATACCATTTCCCGCCAACCTGAACTCGTCCGGCCAATGTGCCATCCGGCTGAGTGTGAATGTTAGCGGAACCTCCAATAACTTCATTGCCAATGGTTATAATCAGCTCATTGCCTTGGAATAAATACCATTTCCCGCCAACCAGAACTTGTCCGGCCAAAGTTCCATCCGGCTGGGTGTAAATACTAGCGGAATCTTTAATATCATCATTGCCAATGGTTATAATCAGCTCATTGCCTTGGAACGGATACCATATCTTGCCAATCTTAACTCGTCCGGCCAAAGTTCCATCCGGCTGAAAATGAATATCATCAGCATCATGAATATCTTCATTGGTTTTCTCTCTTAGTTCCATGATAAAATCATAAACCTCTCCGGGTAAAAATTCTCCCAGTTCCTTCTTTAGTAAATTATATTTTTCTTCCCACTTAAACTTGATCATCCTTGCCTTACTTAATTTGCCCGTTTCTTTGGCTTTTTCGTATGCCAAAATAAACTCGTCTTTGAGCGCTTGGAGTTGTTCGCAGTCAATTTTTATCTGTTGACAAAGGGAAATCATAATTTAATTGATAAATTATCTTGAATTATGCTTGCCCTGTAGTGAACTGGCAGTTCTACTACGGGGATTAAAGTGATTACTTGTTAAATTTAAAGTGATACATTCTGCTTTCCACTGGGTCTGGCCATGAACCAGGTCCGCTCTGCTTATCGGTTCACGGTAAAGGCGATAAACATTGTTTGGCTTGCCCTGAACCGACGTTGAATAGTCTGGTTCAGGGCGTCAAAAAGTCACTCTTCGAAGAATTGCGATTAACTGATTTGTTGAGATAATCGTTGAACTCGTAGAATAAACTATAAACAACGCTGCGCTTTATTACACCTAACCATATATTATCACTTATAAAATATTTGGTATAGTAAAACCCCGCTGTTTTGAACAGCAGGGTTTGTATTTTCTACATCTGAGACATTTCCGCTTGCGGATTGACTTCGTCATCGCAAAGGTTAATAACTATCACCGTGGACGACACTGGCGCCGGACTCGTGAATTGAGCGCCGAATGGTGCGAACGGATCCATCTCGCCTGCCCTCATGGCAAACGCCGCTTCACCGGATTCAGGCACATACTCTTGGTCCCTTCTCATTCATTCCTCCTCTATTGGGTCATCCCCAATCCAGACGCTCTAGTATACCGCATTCAATAAAAAAGTCAAGTTCTTTCACCGTTCACTTTACTTCCATTATCAATTTTGTTATCATCAAAGACAGTGGTGCTAGCAGGATAAATGATCTTGGCATTCAAAGCAAATCTTAAACATCCTAAATAATCTTACTCATCCTATTAAATAATCCGGCCTGGTGGCCAAGTGGTAAGGCAACAGTTTGCAAAACTGTCATACGCCGGTTCAAATCCGGCCCAGGCCTTTTGACAATAGGATAGGTAGGATTGTTAGGATTATTAAGATTAGTAAGATAAAAATTTCGGTTTTAAATTTAAAAAAAATTAAAATAGTAATAGCCCCACTTCATTTATCCTAAACGTCCTACCCGTCTTAACAATCCTACCAATCCTATAAAAAAATCCCGCCTTTCAGCGGAATTTTTTTTCATCAACGGGTTTCAATCCAACGTATATTAATTCAATATACTTTTATTTTTTATTACCGTATTCAACGATTTCAATTTCAACCAATCTTTTGCCGAATGACAACGCACGATTCCTGCTCGTCTTCCAAAAATCAATACGATGATTGAAGCGAGGATTCATTCGATCATGCACGGTAAAGATTTGATCACCAAATTGATCCGGAACTCTTACTTTCGTACCAAATGGTAGAAAATTAGCAGCAATGATATTTTCTTGGCCATTAGTACATACGTTAAATCCGTCAGCCGCGATACATGGCGTTGAATCGGTCTGATCAGGAGTACTGGAATATGCCGTAGCCACGACCGTAGCTGTTTGAATCGGTAACTTGGTTTTAAGTTCTTCTTGCTTTTGTTCATATTCAAAATACTTTTGAGTTAATAAATCTCTTCCGTACAAACTCTGCATTACCAATTCAATTTGCCCATTTGATTTCGCAAAGACTGATTCAGCCATAACACTCTGTGGAAAAGCCATGTTGACCACAAAGGCGAAAAGGATGAGCAAAAATCCCAACCGGTAAAGAGCAGGCAAAGAATCAATTTTTACGAAATAATTATAATTCATAATGATGTTTAATATATAAACGCCTAAATTTAGCTAATTAACATTTAATACGCTAATTCAAGAGCGTCTTCAAGTCAGCCTGTTTATTACTGACAAGACCCGACAGTATAGCACGTTTTTTCAATCTTGTCAATAGCAAACGACTTTTATGAGAACAAGCGTGGCTGCATATTAGCATACTCTTATTCATAAAACAACTTGGTTTTCCACTGCTTCCCTTGACTTATAAATTTATAAAAGCTATCATACGGCTAACAATAAATCACTTATTTTAATTATGGTAGTTATTAAACTCTCTAGGGTCGGAAAAAGAAGCAAGCCGGCTTATCGTTTAATCGTTCTCGATCGGACAAAGGATCCATGGGGCACTTTTTTGGAAAATTTAGGCAATTATAACCCAAGGTCAAAGGAACTTAATCTAAACGTTGACAGAATAAAGTATTGGCTGGGCAAAGGCGCTCAACCATCGAATACTGTTCATAACATGTTCGTATCCAAGGGTCTTATTGAGGCGAAGAAAAAACGTGTTTCAAGAGTAAGTAAACACAGGAAAGAAAAACTGGCTGAAAAAGAAAAGCTGGCGCTGAAAAATGCTGAGAAACCAACGGAAACAGCTCCGGCCAATGCCTGATTTTTATTAAAATAAACAGAAAATCACTGTTTTCGCTTGACAAAATTGTTTTTGTTTGGTATAATACCTACAGGTAATTAATAATAAGAAACGAAATCTATGGCAGAGGAATTCGACAAGGAGTTTCTAGAAATCATCGTAAAGGCAATCGTCGGCAATCCGAAAGACGTCAAAGTCACAAGGATTATCGATGAAAGAGGCGTCCTTTTAACTCTCGACATCAACCAAGCTGATATGGGTTATGTCATTGGAAAAATGGGACAAACAGCCAAGGCAATCCGAACTTTATTGAAGATTGTCGGAGCGAAAAACAACGCTCGTGTTAACCTCAAAATCAATGAACCGGAAGGTTCGACCAGAGGCAGAAACAGAGTGGAAACAAGAGAACAAGTTGACACAGACGTTGTAGATGATTTGAAAATATAATCTTTACAACTACATACAGAAAAGCCGCAGTATTTTTTGACTGTGGCTTTTCTTTTTATATGCTATGATACAAAAAACTAATGCCTAATCTATAATATTATGCGTTTCGATCTCATCACAATCTTTCCGGACATACTCGAATCATACTTTTCCAAAGGCATGATGCGCATTGCCGCGGAAAAAAAATTGATAAAAATTAAAACCCACGATTTACGTCAATACGCGGTTGACAAGCACGGCACGGTTGACGACAGACCTTATGGCGGCGGGCCGGGACAGGTGCTGATGGTGGAGCCGGTATACAGAGCATTAAAGCAATTAAACAAAAAAACAAAGAAACAAAGAAGCACCCTTCGAGAGCCTCAGGATGACAAAACAAAAATTATTTTATTATCCGCAAAAGGAAAAAAATGGAATCAGCAACTGGCGCAAAAATTTTCCAAACTTGATCAAATTATTTTTGTTTGTCCAAGATACGAAGGACACGATGAACGCATCAGAAAATTCGTTGATGAAGAAATTTCCATCGGCGATTTTATCTTGACCGGAGGCGAACTGGCGGCTGCGGTTATCATTGATTCGATTACCAGATTAATTCCGGGCGTGCTTGGCAAACAAGAATCATTGCGTGATGAATCACATTCAACGCCGGGTTATCTGGAATATCCGCAATTTACGAGACCGGAAATGTTTGAATACAATAAAGCAACGAAGCGCAGAAACACAGAAGCACTAAAATATGAAAGCAAAAAAGCAAAGAAACAAAAAATTAAACCGCAAAAACTTATCGTGCCAAAAATACTTTTATCAGGCCATCACGCGAATGTCGCTGAATGGCGGAAGGAACACGAAAAACGCAAAGGCTGATTGTATCTTAAATTACCCACAAACTAGCATTTGACATAATTTTTAAAATGCATTATACTAGCCAGCACGTGTGAACATTAACAATTTTCTATAGTAATCAACCACAATATAAACGCAAAAACGCGTAACAAAAAAATGTTAACAACAACTAAGTGACAGGAAACTCTTAACAACAACAAGGCCGTCCGGAACCTTCGGAGCTTGCTCCAAGGCGCCTTTAAACCGGACATTTTTATGAGAGTTTGATCCTGGCTCAGGGTGAACGCTGGCGGCGTGTCTAAGGCATGCAAGTCGAACGATTTTTCTGTGATTACATCAAGGGAAAATAGTGGCAAACGGGTGAGTAACACATTGGTAACCTACCTCAAAGACGGGAATAACCTGGGGAAACCCGGACTAATACCCGATAAGTTCTGCTGTTGATTTCAGCAGAGTAAAGCTACGGTGCTTTGAGAGGGGCCTATGCTTCATCAGCTAGTTGGTAGGGTAATGGCCTACCAAGGCTACGACGAATAGCGGGCGTGAGAGCGCGACCCGCCTCACTGGGACTGAGACACTGCCCAGACTCCTACGGGAGGCTGCAGTCAAAAATATTCCTCAATGCACGAAAGTGTGAAGGAGCGACGCCGCGTGATTGATGACGCCCTTCGGGGTGTAAAGATCTTTTATTAGGGACGAACTAATGACGGTACCTGATGAATAAGGGGCTGCTAAACTCGTGCCAGCAGCAGCGGTAATACGAGTGCCCCAAGCGTTACCCGGATTTATTGGGCGTAAAGCGTGTGGAGGTGGTTTAAAAAGTCAACTGTCAAATTCTTCGGCTCAACTGGGGAACTGCTTTTGATACTATTAAACTTGAGGCTGGAAGAGGCAAGCGGAATTGCCGGTGTAGGGGTCAAATCCGTTAATATCGGCAGGAACACCAAATGCGAAGGCAGCTTGCTAGTACAGTCCTGACACTCAAACACGAAAGCGTGGGGAGCGATGCGGATTAGATACCCGCGTAGTCCACGCCGTAAACTATGCGTACTAGACATTGGAAGTATCGACCCTTCCTGTGTCGTCGAACAAAGGTAACCCGTTAAGTACGCCGCCTGGGGAGTACGGCCGCAAGGCTAAAACTCAAAGGAATTGACGGGGACTCGCACAAGCGGTGGAGCATGTGGTTTAATTCGACAACAAACGAAAAACCTTACCAAGGCTTGAAATCCTAGCGTCCTATTCCCTGGAAACAGGGAAAATTCGCAAGAAGGCTAGGACAGGTGCTGCATGGTTGTCGTCAGCTCGTGTCGTGAGATGTACGGTTAAGTCCGGAAACGAGCGCAACCCTTATCCTGATTTAAATTTTATCAGGAAACTGCCTCGGATAACGAGGAGGAAGGCGGGGATGACGTCAAATCAGCATGGCTCTTACGCCTTGGGCCACACACATGCTACAATGGCCGGTACAAAGGGTCGCGAAGCCGCGAGGCGGAGCTAATCCCATCAAAACCGGTCTCAGTTCGGATTGAGGTCTGCAACTCGACCTCATGAAGCTGGAATCGCTAGTAACCGTGAATCAGCACGTCACGGTGAATACGTTCTCGAGTCTTGTACACACCGCCCGTCACGTCAAGAGAGTCGGTAATGCCCGAATCCCGCTTATGGCGGGAGAAGGCAGGATCGATGATAGGGGCGAAGTCGTAACAAGGCATCCGTAGCGGAAGCTGTGGATGGAAACAACTCCTTTCTAGGGAGAAAATGGCCGTTGAACTCACGTTCAATCCGGCCGATCCAAGTCGACTGTTTGAAAGGCAACTTTCAAACAGAAGTTTCCTGTCACCTAGATTTTGTTAACAATAAAAATAACCCTGCAAAGGGTTATTTTTATTTTAAATAATTTAAAATAAAAAGTGAGGAAATATTATTCCTCACTTGAACTTGTTTTTCTACTTTTTCGCCGTATATTCCGAAATGAATTGTTCGCCAGCTTTTGAAAGGCGGTACAATAGTCTCACGCGCGGATCGTACTTACCGCGATCACTTCCATTCAATTCACGCGTTTCAAATAATCCCCTAAACTTCCCGGCCATTGGATTTCTCTGCACCTGAGTTGCTGAAGAAGAAAGGATGGAGCGCACGTGTGAGATTGTTTTAAAAGTTTTGTCTTTAACAACAACCTCTGCGATTCTTCCCGACGAAACCCACTCCGACGGATCCCTCGCGAAATTGAACCAAGCACGCGCTAATTTTTCTTCCTCAGAAGAACCACCCGTTTTCTTTTGCTTCACAGCTCCAAGCTTTTCTCCGGTTGGTTGAACATCAACACATTCTTGCCCAGTGAGATCCTTAATGACCAACTCAAACGCCTCCAACCTCTGATGAAGAATCGCGAGCTCTTCCGGCGGTTTTGGCGGTTGATTTATGAGCAAGTTGTATCGATCAACCAAACCACAATCCAAACCTTCACCATTGCTAATCTTTGCATTGATTTCTCGCTTCAGAGCATCAATCTCTTCAGTTCCGCCTTGAGTCGCCTGACGCAATTCCAGGACTCGCGCTTGCAACCGTTCAATTGTAATTTCGGCCTTGGGCTCTCCCATAATGTCCTCCTGTGGTTTGGCAACCTCTACCACTTTAACTTTCGACAAATCAACCGGAACCTGCAAAATCGGAATACGCTTATCATCGTGTCGTGATCCAATCTTCATAATCATACCGGCGCGTTCAAGCTTGCCAAAAAAAATATCCAAAAATTCATACGCTTCTTCATGGTTGGATGAAATGGTTCCAAGAAGCTGTTTCAAAGCGCCGTTCTGCATGCCGATTCTGTTAACCGGCGGCTTATTTTTTTCAATTTCAATCGGCATAACAGCAGATGCAAGAAACTCAAATACTTTCTTTTCTACGTCCGTGAGAAAAGCCGTCACTCGCTTCATTGCTCCTCCCTGTTTTGGTTGTTAATGATCCCTAGAACATTCCAGCAATATTAGCAATTTTATTAAACTTTGTCAATGGTTCGCAATAAAACAACTTAATTAAAACAAAAATCGAGAGAATGTGACCTCTCGATTATCTTCTTAATAAATAAAACTATCCCTTTTTCTTTCTTGTTTTCTTAAGCTGTTTTGACCAAAATTCCTTAACGTGCGCCTTACCATCATCATTTAATTGATACAAGAATTGGGCACGCGACGACTTAAGTTCTTTTCTGTCTTCTTGGGTTGCCGGTTTCTTGTCGAAAAATTTTGTCTGATTACTCGTAGCGCCATTCAAAGCAAAAAAGATATCATTGTTCTTCGCAAAAAACTGCGGATCAAGCTCTCTCACATGCCTACAAAGTTCAATGCTTGTAAACCATCTTGATGCCATCGCAGTTGAAGTAATCAGTAAGATAAGCCGCGCCGGACCGCCCAATTCCTTATAGCGCTTTGACGCAACTATCTCTTCAAGTACACGTCTTTGTCCCACACTCAGAGTTTCTCCGTCAGCCTTGTCATTCTCCCCATGAACCGGAGGAACATCATCGCTTTTATCAGTAGCCAGGGGAGATGAACCTCCATTGTTATCAACAGACGTAGGAGGCTTTGACCTGTCATCATTGGCTGAAAGAATTGCTTCCGGTTTACCGAAAATATCATGCAACACCGTTGTGTAAGCATTAGCCAGTTTTTCAAATTCAGTTGCCCTTGATCTCAATGCGTTCAAGCTTTCCACCAAGTCATTATAAACTCGAACACTGTCAATATCAGCAACCCACCTGTTACCAATTACTTGATTTAAACGAACTCGCAATACATTTTGTAACGTAGTCAGATTTCGATCTACATCGGCCAATGCGACCAAAAGTCTTTCACGTTCACTTGCAACTACCTGACGTCTTTCATGGAAATCCAACGCTTTATCAGGCATGTACCATTCCCCCTTTCCTTTTTAATTGGTAAAGATCCTCAGCGCCACCATCCATGGCGTTCTACTCAAATTACAGCACCTGAAAGCACTTGTCAAGAGCGATAATAAAGTGTATTATTCTCCTTGTCCTTTGTCCCTTGAAAAAACCATTTATTTTCTGCTATAATAGCGTTACCTTTGGTTTATCAATAATCCGAGGAAAAGTCTGGATTTACCCAGAACCCCTGTTCGGTTCACGGTAAACTCGAACAGCATTCATAATAAAACAAACTAACAAAATAAAAATGTGAGTAGTTCTGGGTGGCTAGCTCAGTTGGTTAGAGCGCTTCGTTTACACCGAAGATGTCAAGGGTTCGATTCCTTTGCCACCCATGAAGTAGAAGCGAGTTAGTTTTCCAAACAAGTTAAAAGATTCCCTTCACTTCATGGCAAACCATGTTGGTAGAAGCGAATTTACCCTGAAGTCGTCCAAGAAGCAGCAAGTACTTCAGGGCGCGTAGCTCAGTTGGTTAGAGCGCAGCACTGATAATGCTGAGGTCGGAGGTTCGACTCCTCCCGCGCCCACCATGAAGTAGATGCAGCGGCATCACTTCATGGCAAGCCATAACAATTTAACGTCGCAAGCAACTCGGGGTTTACCCCGAAGTCTTGCGCGAAGCAGCAAGTACTTCGGGGCGTGGCTCAGTTGGCTAGAGCGCCTGCTTTGGGAGCAGGAAGCCGTGGGTTCAAGTCCCGCCGCCCCGACCATAAAGTAGCTGCTCCGCATCACTTTATGGTAAACCATAATTTATGTAAGCCCGAGTAGCTCAGTGGTAGAGCGCAGGACTGAAAATCCTGGCGTCGCCAGTCCGATTCTGGCCTCGGGCAAATTAGCAAGTAGTTTCGGGTCCGTAGCTCAGTCGGTTAGAGCGCCAGCCTTTTAAGCTGGGCGTCCTGGGTTCGATTCCCAGCGGACCCACCAAATTTGATTTTGTTCGCAAAATCAAAAACTTAAAATTCCAAATTCAAAACTTAAATTAACCCAAAAAAATAAAGTTTAAAAAATTAAACGAAATTTTATTATCTACTTTGAATTTTGTGTTTTAAATTTTGAACTTTATTCAGCGGGTATAGTATAGTGGCTATTATTACAGCTTTCCAAGCTGAGGACGCGGGTTCGATTCCCGCTACCCGCTCCAAAAAACAGTCCCCAATTAGCTTGTCGGCTGTTTTTTAATATAATGAACTTGTATGAAAAATAATAATTTATTCTATTCATTGTTGTTAATACTGCTCGCTATCATTTTTATTATTCAACCAACACAATCCGCCGGTTTGAATGAAAAATTAAGCGGACGAATTCTGCTACAAGTCGAAAAGAATGGCGAAGCATGGTATGTCTACCCAAATGATTTAACAAGACATTATTTAGGCAGCCCGAACGATGCTTTTGATGTAATGAAAAAACTGGGCATTGGCATAAGTGAAAACGATTTCAATAATTTAAACGGTTATGGAAATAAATTATTAACAGGTAAAATAATTTTACGAGTGCAAGCCCATGGCGAAGCTTATTATGTAAATGTCAAAAATTTAAAATTGCACTATCTTGGACGTCCGGCAGACGCTTTTCAAATTATGCGTGAATTGGGTCTCGGAATAACGAATAATAATTTGTCTTCAATTAAGATTTCATTACAATCAAAGAACCCAGTCTCAATTCAAACAACCGAGAATCAAGACGCATACACGCTAAATTATCAACCAAAAATTTCAAACGCAAATACCAAGGGAATAAATATCGCGCTTTGTCTTATGCGCTGGACACCAACTATTCAGCTACCTGCCATAAATCATTGGAAAAACTTCTTTTCTTCAGCAAACGATTATTATAATGAAATTTCCCTCGGTAACACATATATAAAAAGTATACAAATCGCCTATTCCGAGCAAATAAAAGAAGATTTGCCAAAACTTTTCAACGAAGAAGACAAAATGGCCGTTAAATATTGTGATTCCTTAATTGATTTTTCAAATATTGACGTTCTAATCGTTTATCCAAGCACTATAACCGGTCGAGGTGGCGCCAGCATGGAATACATGCTCCCACTACAAACATTTGAAAAAAAACTTGATTCCAGAGTGCTTATCGGACACTATGACGCACAAAACGGTTTTTACAATCACTTATCGAACGACCAATATGGACTTTCCGTTATCATCCATGAAATTGCTCATACAAAACTTTTATCATCAATTCAGCATGACAATTCTTTTGAATGCGGGACAACATCGTTTCAAAAAAACAAATGTTCCGTTGTGGAATATGGTAATCCATTTTCAACCATGAGCACTGACAGTGGGCACTTCTCCGCTTGGTTTAAATACCTTGCCGGTTCATGGATCAAAAAAACTGACGTTAAGCAAGACGGACAATATTCATTAGCGGTTTTGGAAAACCCCTCTTCTTTGCCTCAACTTATTCGAATCCCCTTTGCTAACTATCCGATTTGCCTCGAATATCGGCGACCACTTGGTATTGATGATCAGTTTTTACCTGAAAAAATAAAAAAACTCGCTTTCAATGGCGGTATTCCAAATGATGGTTGCCTGTTCATAAGTATTTGTACAGACGATAACTTTTCAAATATTGAAGCAAATCTGATAAAAGGCAAACATAATTATCTATTAGATTCAACGCCAGCATCGCAACCTGATTCAACAAGTCCAAATTTTACACCAGACGAAAAAGCAAACTATTTCGATATCCGAGACGCTTGCCTCACAACAGGAAAAACTTTCATGAATAATGACTTGGGGATAAACATCTCTTTTTCCAAGACTAATCAATCTAATATTGTTGAGGTGTCCATTGACCTCAATGAAGGCCTTGATTTCATGGATTGAGTTTATACAACGCAACACAACTGCAAAATTTTCACCAACCAATTCTAAATAAAAAAACTCAACATTGCTACAGATTCTACTGCAGCGGATTAAACGTTTAGGCAAAACAATAACCGCTTGTTATTACACAAGCGGCTTTTTTATTATTTTCTCATCCAACAAACGGCCCCTCAAATTCAATCTTACCGTCCGGATGAATGATGGTTTTCGCGCCAATCGGAATGATCATCTGATCTTTAAAAATTCCATGACCGAAATTATCAACGTTTAAAATATACAGCGGTTCGCGCAAATCATTTCTCTCTTCAATCACGTCGCTGATCAAATATTCAAAAATATGATCAACCTGCAATCTTTTTCCGAAAATAAAGTTCAGTTTCAACCATGATTGTTTAAACAGGCGTTCATCCATCGCGCCAATAACCACTGCCTTGATATGCATGAAAATATCTTTAGCATCAAGCGAAATTAAAATCCGATGCAAATCTTCCAGATCAACGTCCACGTCCTCAATAAATAAAATATAATCCACCCATGAACGCGGCCGAATATCGCAAACATCAAGCAAGTCACGGAACGTCGTTAAATTACCGCCAATAGCCATGCCTTCAATTTTCTCTTTCGGCCCCTGATTAGGATTCAGCCATTTGTACGCTTTGCGCTCATACGAATATTTGTCAACCTCGCCTGAAATTATTTTTTTGAAAAAATCAAAATTGCCATGACTTAAAAATCCGTAAGCATTGGAAAATGAAAACGTGATCAGCTTCAATTTAAAATATAAATAATTTATCAGAAACGTGGTGTCGCTGAAGCCATTGACAATCGGGCGTTGTTTTTTGATAAGCGACAAATCTTCTTTTGATAAATAACGAACAATATCTCCGCAACCGGTACCGCCATAAATCGGCGCCAGCCAATCAGCGGTTCTAATCGCCTGCCTGAATTTTTTTAATCTCTCGTTTTCCGAAGCGGCCAAATAACGCAGATCAATCGCTTTTCTTTCCACGTCGAAAACTTCGATTTCCGGAAAATCTTTCTTCATTGTTTCCACGAATTTCAAAAACTGCTTTTGCTCCGCGTTTGAAGTGGGCGAAGAGGTATGAACAAAATTTATGTGACTGGTTTTTTCCAATTTTTTTGGCAACAACATATTTTAATCTTTCAAATAATGCCCGACCCCGTCATTTCTGCGCGCTTCTTTTTCAGCGGCGCAGGCATAATCATGGGCATTATTATAACTCATCTTTTTTTTCATCAACCTTAATTCATATATTTCATGAACCATAACATACTTTCTTTCCTTTGGCAACGCAACATTGTCAATCCAAATCTCGTTTTTCGGAATATATTTGTAAATCAACCAGTGACCGCCAAAACAAAAGCTTGGGTCAAACGCTTGGCGAACTAGCGCGCCATTAACCAAATAAATTGAAAAGCTCTGTTCTTTTTTTATCAGCCGTAATTTTATTTTCTCAGAAACAATCGCCTTCATTTTAGTTCGCAAAATTTCTTTCGCGCATTCATAACCGTATTTCTTCGTTAAAACGCTTCTGCTTTGAAACAATCTGACAAAAAAATCTTTTTCTTTGACGAATGCTTTATCAAACCAAAATTCACCCCTATCAATGTACGAATAAATGTCGTGATTTCCGATAACCGCGAAATCAACGTCAATAGTGTTTCTGATTTTGAAACCGTCAACTACTCTGATTCTGACCATAAAACAATTCGTTCTGTTTATTCCAATGTATTACAACAAATATAATTTTGCAAACCGCGCCTTTACAGAAACTTAATAACTGTTATTATTAGTTCAAATCTATCTTCAGCGGGATTAGTATAGTGGTAATACGCTTGCTTCCCAAGCAAGAATCGCCGGTCCGATTCCGGTATCCCGCTCCAAAAATTATTCATATCCTGAGATCTGCTGTTGTTAATAAATATTCGCTTATTAAATAAAGTCGTACTATAATAAATATGGTATATTATAATAATAAACACTACCCCATGACTAATGATACTAATCAAATAACAGATAAAGCTGTACTGGCGGCAAAATATTTTATTTGGAAAAGTAAGACTAATCCCAAGCCGACAGGCCTTGATAAATTAAAACTGCAAAAACTCTTATACTATGCTCAAGCATGGAATTTAGTTATAAACAAAAGTCCACTTTTTGAAAATAATATTGAAGCGTGGATTCATGGACCAGCAATTCCAGAAGTTTATCAAATATTTAAAACTTTTGATTTTTCGAGTCCCCTAATAAAATTTGCTGACGATGATTTTAAAAATTTTTCTACTAATGAAAAAAACATAATGGACAATATTTGGGAAGTATATGGTAAATATGATGGCCCCTATTTAGAAGCACTTACTCATGCTGAATTACCTTGGCAAGAAGCGCGTAGTGGCATAGACTCATCAACGACATCTCAAAATATTATTTCAACAAAAAGGATGCAACAGTATTATGGCGAAAGGCTTGAAAGAGTTACTAAATAAATTAAAAGCGAAATATTTTAACGCACTGGCCAATAAATCTATTCAGGAGCTTGAAGTTTTGAATAGATTTCCAACAGACAAATTGCTAGTACCGCTAGAAGTCGCGCAAAACCCCACAGAAGAAACTGAACCACAGCGGCTAATATTAAATTTTGAATATTTTAACGAAAATGCTTGTCGGTTTAATGGGTTTGATCCCGCCAAAATAAAAAGCTTGCTTAATAAATTTATTGAAATCGCTAAACATACCAATATCTCCATTGTCGGTTCAGGATTAATTCATGACCATGTATTTAATAATGGTGAATACAAAGAACTATTTAACAAACTCGACAAAGATATTGAGAAACTATGTGAATTTGAAATATCCGGATCTGGCAGGTTTTACGGATTTATCGTTGAAAATAATTTTTACTTTGTCGCCTTAGACGCTACGCATAGAAATACCAACTAATATCATTCTCCCTCGAATAAACATTGACACCTAAAACGTCAATGTTTGCTTTAAAATAAAACCAATTGACAGTTTTTTAAAACTCAGCTATACTTACAAGTCCGACGCCCAAAAGAAGAAGGGGGAACAACATGTACCTTTTAACATTGCTCATTGTCCCATTCGTCATTGGTTTTGTCGGGCTACTCCTCGGCAAAGGAAAAATCACGTGGCTGGAGCTTGCGGTTCAAGAAGTTGCTTGTCTGGCTGTAATCGGTGTCGGCTACGCGATCGCGCTCCATGCCGCCACGAGCGACACTGAATTGCTCAATAGTACGATCACGAATAAGTGGCAGGATAGCGTTCATTGTTGTCATAGCTATGACTGTTTTTGCCATCAAAGTTGTTCCGGTTCCGGTAGCCATACAACGTGCCATCAAGTTTGTTCTACGTGCTATCGACATTCAACCGATCTTCGCTGGCAGGCGAAGAACGGTCTCGATGAAATCGTTTATTCCGATAGTTGCAATTCACCTGGTAGCAACGAACCGCTTCGCTTTAGAATAATCACGATTGGCGAACCCACTGCTTCCGAACATGCCTTTGTCAACTACATTCAAGGCAATCCTGACGCAGTCATGAAGAGAGAGGGCGTGCCGGAAAAATTCAAAAATAAAATTCCGGACTACCCGAGAGTGTATGACTTCTACCGCGCCAATCGATTTCTAGCAATCGGGTTGTCCATTCCGGTACTCGGCCAGCTGAATCAAAAACTGTCTGAAATCAATGGCCGGCTGGGCCCGAAGAAACAAGTCAATAT
>Ga0209211_10001730_pt1 | contig 40071 bp, 43 predicted proteins | sample RifGroA2_FD_183992 | JGI IMG/M metagenome (GOLD analysis project Ga0209211, IMG submission 183992) | Groundwater microbial communities from Rifle, Colorado, USA - Groundwater A2 (SPAdes) (version 2) | ecosystem: Environmental > Aquatic > Deep subsurface > Groundwater | place: Rifle, Colorado...
ATTTTTCTAGTATAATATTATCATGCTTGACAAGATATTAGTTGCAATTTTAGGCGGCGGTTTGATAGTTTTTATTTACTGGTTTTTTTTGGGCAAGAAAGAAAAGATTGTAAGGGCCAAAAATTCTTTAGAGATTTTAGTGGAGGGCGGCTATAAGCCGGATGTAATTTCTATCCCTTTGGGCAAAGAAACGACTCTTAATTTTTTTCGCAAAGATCCCTCTTCTTGTTTGGAGGAAGTGGTAATGCCTGATTTTGGCATCAGAAAGTTTCTGCCTCTGAACGAAAAAGTTTCTGTCGTTTTGAATCCCAAAACCAAAGGTGAATTTGCATTTTCCTGCGGAATGAATATGTTCCATGGAAAAATTGTTGTTAGTTAAAAATGCCAACCACCAAAAACGATTACCCCATCAAAGGTATGCACTGCGCTAGTTGTGTGCAATTGATTGAAAAATCTTTAAAAGGAATCCCCGGTGTTTTAGAGGCCAATGCGAACTTGGCGACCGAGAAAGCCACTATAGTTTATAATAGCGATGAATGTACTATTGATAATTTAGCCAAGGCGGTGGATGCGGTTGGTTATAAGCTGATTACCACGCCACCCGCCATCCATGAGGATAGTGAAAAGAAAGAAAAGCAAAAAGAATTAAATGATTTAAAATTAAGGACCTTCTTCAGTTTAGGGATTGGTGGTTTGATTTTTTGGGCCACCCTGCCAACCCTTAAGGAGACCGCGCCTTCTTTCTTACAAAACTTTTGGGTCCAATTGCTTTTGGCCGCGCCGGTTCAATTTTGGGCAGGTGCTGGTTTTTACCGGGCTACCTTTTTAGCCATTAAAAACCGCAACGCTAATATGGATACTTTGGTAACCATTGGCACCACTGCGGCGTTTATTTATTCGGTTTTGGTTTTAATTTTTTCCTCGTTTTTTACGGGTCAGGGCTTAAGCGCTGAACCCTATTTCGACACTTCAACCATCATCATTGGCTTAATTCTTCTGGGTCGCTTTTTAGAGATGCGCGCCAAAAGCCAAACCTCGGAAGCCATTAAAAAATTAATTGGTTTGCAAGCCAAGACCGCACGAGTTAAAAGGGACGGCCAGGAATTGGATATCCCGATAGATCAAGTTTTAGTTGGCGATTTAATCATTGTCCGGCCGGGCGGAAAAATTCCGGTTGATGGAGTTATAGTTGAAGGTTTATCGTCAGTTGATGAATCAATGGTAACCGGCGAAAGTCTGCCGGTTGATAAAAGAGCCGGCGATTTGGTCATTGGCGCGACCATCAATAAAACAGGGTCGTTTGTTTTTAGGGCAACCAAAGTAGGGCAGGAAACAATGCTTTCGCAAATTATTAAGTTGGTTCAGGAAGCTCAAGGTTCTAAGGCCCCAATTCAAAGATTAGCGGATTTGATTTCCTCTTATTTCGTGCCCATTGTTTTAATAACGGGGATTGCTACTTTTGTCGTTTGGTATGTTTTTGGGCCGGTGCCTTCTTTTACTTTTGCTTTTTTAAATACCATTGCGGTTTTAATTATTGCTTGCCCTTGCGCCATGGGCTTGGCCACGCCGACCGCGGTGATGGTGGGCACGGGCTTGGGAGCGGAAAAAGGGATTTTAATTAAAAATGCCAAAGCCTTGGAAATTGCCAGTAAAATTAAGGCAATTGTTTTTGATAAAACCGGCACTTTAACTTACGGCAAACCTCAAGTTACGGATTTGGTTCCTTTTGAGGGTTGGGATTCCAACAAACTTTTGCAGTGGCTGGCCTCCATTGAAAAAAAATCGGAGCATTCTTTAGCTGAAGCCATTGTCAATGAAGGGAAAAAGCAAGGCGTGGAATTTTTAGCGCTATCGTCTTTTGAAGCAATCCCCGGTAAAGGAGTTAAGGGAGTAATTGCAGAAAAAGAAGTTTACTTGGGTAATAGAAGTTTGACGGAAGATCCTCAAGGTGACCCTCTAAGGCTCACGTCGGCTCTGGAGAAGGCCTCCGAATTAGAAGGGCAAGGGAAAACTGTGATGTTTTTGGTGGTTGATAAAAACCTTGTCGGTTTAGTGGCGGTAGCGGATACTTTAAAGGAAAGCGCCGGAGAAACAGTCAAAGCTTTGGAGAACATCGGAATTTCCGTTTTTATGATTACCGGTGATAACCAAAGAACTGCAGGAGCGATTGGTCAATTGTTGGGGATGAAAAAAGAAAATGTTTTGGCGCAAGTTTTGCCGGCCCAAAAAGAGGAAAAGATCAAGGAACTGCAAAAAAACAAGCAGTTGGTAGCTATGGTTGGCGACGGTATTAATGACGCTCCAGCTTTGGCCTCCTCGGACTTAGGTTTAGCCATGAGCACTGGAACCGATGTAGCTATGGAGGCGGCGGATATTACGTTAGTCAATAAGGATTTGAAAAGCGTGGTTGCTACAATTAATTTAAGCAAAAAAACTCTGCAAACCATCAAGCTCAATTTAGTTTGGGCGTTTGGTTACAATGTTTTGTTAATTCCGGTGGCGGCCGGCATTTTGTATCCCTTTTTTGGAATTTTATTAAATCCCATTTTTGCCTCTTTGGCCATGGCCCTAAGTTCGGTTTCCGTAGTTTCCAATTCGCTCCTTTTAAAAAGGGCAAAGATCTAAGGTTTGCGGAATTTGGAGAAAAGATCAATAATTCAAACATGAAAATAAAAGCATTAAGCTCTGTTTGTCTTTGGTCGGAGAATCCTTTGGAGTTGGCTAAATTCTATCGCGATATTTTGGGCTTGCCGTTTGATAAAGAGTTGAGTTTTTCAAACGATAAAGGCATTCAGTTTAAAATTGGCGAGGTCTACTTTTTTGTGGGGTATCACGATAAAGTCTTTGGTAAAGCCAAGGACCCTTATCGAGTAATGATTGGTTTTGACGTTGACTCGGTTAAAAAAACTTGCGAGGAACTAACTCAAAAAGGAGTGCAGTTTATTCAACCGGCCATAGTTTCTCCTGATGGTACTTTTATGGTGGCAACGGCTTGCGATCCCGAAGGTAATATTATTCAATTCTACGGAGATTTGGAGTAAGGCTTGCAGTTATGCTTGGGTTTGAAGATATTTTTAGCGATAAAAAGAGTGTTTTGTTTATAGCTGCTCATCCTGATGATGTGGATTATTACTTCGGTGGTTTGATTGCACGACTCTGCAAAGAAAAAACCTCCTGCTTTTTTCAGATTATGACCAGCGGTGAAATGGGTGGTAATGGTGATAGTCCTGCAAAGATGCGTCAAATCCGCGAAGAGGAGGAATTGGTTTCGCTGAAGTCTGTTGGTATACCTTTGGAAAATATCGAATTTATACGTAAATCTGATGGTGGCTTGGAGGCTGATTTGGAATTGATTGGTTTGGTTGTGAAGGCAATTAGATTAAGAAAGCCGGAGATTATTTGTACCATAGACCCTCGCTTTCTGATTATCCATCACAAAGTCAGTGACAAGTTTATTAATCATCGCGATCATCGAATGGTGGGGACGGCCGTCATTGACGCTCTTTATCCTTACTCTAGACTCAAGACTTTCTATCCTGAATATGGAAGGCCCTACACGGTTAACGAAGTGCTATTAGCTGATACGAATGAAGTCAATACTATGATAGATTATAGTAACCTTGTCGTTGATAAGAAAAGGATGCTTTTAAGTCATCAAAGCCAGTGGGGTAGCAAGATCGTTGAAGAGATTCTTAAGGGAGATAAGGTAAGCAAAAGTTTTGTAGAAAGATTTAATTATCTAAAGGCCTCATGGTAAGGATTTAGTAAATACTCAGAGATTGTTTAAAAATTGGCAAGCGGAACAGTGGCCATTAATACCGATAACTACTTTAAACCAGCCTCTCCTTTTGGCGGTTACAAGAAAAGCGGAATGGGTAGGGAATATGGACGAATTGGTTTTTTGGAGTTTAGCCAGATAAAAGTAGTTGCTGTTGTTGGAGTTTAAAACTGGGAAGGCCGCTATAAAGCCGTCAGGAAACCGCGTAGGTTTACCAGTCTAAAGTAGCATCTAACCCTTCGGGTTGGTGTTTTTAAAGGAGAATGGGAAGTTTGAACGGCTTGGTCAGGTGTTTTTTGAAAAGTTGGATAACGTCAAAATGGTCAAAGGCAAAATCTTTTTCCGCCGGTAATTTATTAAGCCAAAACCATTTAACTTCGGTTTGTTCGCCATCGTGATCCTGAATTTTCTTGTCAGGCTTTACCAGAAAAACAAAATCTACCATTTGCCAGATTTCGTTTTTGCGATGGGGGTTATCGTTAATTAAGAAAAGCGAAATTATTTTTCCGCTAAAACCGGTTTCTTCCAAAAATTCCCTTAAAGCGCATTCTTTAGTTGTTTCGCCTAAATTTAACAATCCGCCGGGCAAACACCACTTTCCACCCTGTCGTGATTGCGGTGAGCGTTTAACTAAAAGAATTTTGCCAGTCCTAAAAGCAATAGAGGAAGCCGTAACATGCCTTAGATTGGCCTTGGCTTTGTGATCAAAAAAACAGGTGATCATACAAAAACTTCTGTTAAACCTTAAGCGGAATGCCGTATTTGCGGATTTCAGCGGCTAAAGTATCGTAGCGATCGTTTAATCTTTCGGGATTAAAAGGAATAGCTTCAATGCGCCAGTCAATGTCTTTGGAAAATCCGGCGAGTTTTACGTATTCTTTTATGAAGTCTTTGCCAAAGACTGGCGAGACAATGCAGATATCAATATCGCTTTGGTCTTTGGCCGTTCCCTTGGCTTGTGAGCCATAGAGATAGGCTTTCTCTATTTTAATTCCGCTGCTTTTTACTTTTTTGGCAAATTGGGTGGCCTTGGTTAATATTTCGTCCATTAAAACATTTTGAGAAATTTGTTGTACAAATCCAAACAAACCCCTCGCCATTTACTGGCATACTTTTGGTCTTTAGTCTTTTTGTAAAATTGCCTTTTGTAATCTTCGTACCGCGCCGAAACATTATAAGTGGTTATTTCGTCTAGCTGTTTTTCTTGCGTTTTATCTAAAGGAATTTCCGTCATTCTAGCCAAAGATGAGAGTTTATGAGTAAAAGGAGCTGGCGAACCCTTTTTGGCTTGATGTAAGCCCTTCAACAGTTTTTCCAAGGCTAGATGGTAGAAAAAGAAGGCGTGATTAAAGCGTTTATTTTTATTAAATAGCTCTTCGGCGGTCTCTAAGTCGTCCGCCGCGCCTTCTTTCCAGTATTTGACCGCCTCGTCTTTGGTCATAATTTAATTTTACCATGAGTGTGGGGGTTTGGAAAATTCTAAACCTTCGAGGTTTTTACGGAAACCTCGAAGGTTTAACTGATTATTTTTGGAAAATTGACTGCCAGAGTAATAATACTAAAAACCCCAAAGAACAAAAAACTGCCCGACAAAATTATTCGTCTAATTAGAGATGGCTGTAACTCGCGGGGCAGGAATTTGAGATTTAAAAAAAGAGTTAAGCCAATGCCAACAAACATAGCCACGGCGTTGATGACGGCGCCAATTGTGATTAAAGTTCGTGGTTCGGAAAAACCAATTAAAAAAACAATAATTCCAAAGATTATCTGCAGCCATAGAACACTATAATATATTATATTAACCCTAACGCCTTGGGTTTTGTGAGAGAGTATCAAAACGTTTTCCGTCATAATCCTGGATGTTGAATCTAAAACCGTAAATTGGGTGCCAAAAAGCATAATAGCGCAGGCTAAAAGGAACCCCATTCCAAGAATATTTCCCAAAGTATTTCCAATAACCCGAGATTCGTTGATGATAAAGTCGATCCCCGCCAAATTGCCGCCCTGACCGAACGTCGTCGAGTAAGCTAAAAGGGCTAAAAGCAAAATAGTAAAAGCGCCGGTTAGCCAAAAAATCATAGCGTGTTCCATGTTAATAGCTTTCCACCATCTTTGGAATTTCTTGAGGTTATCAGGGTTTATCTCAAAGGTCTCGCCTTCCAGCTTAATTTTTTCCTCTTTACCGGTGATTAAGCTTGAAATTTTGCCGCTGTATTTTCCCATTCCATAGCCTTTTTCTTTAATGTAAAAAGATTGCGATAGATTTAGGTTTCCTCCGGCTCCGGCAAAAGCCAATGCCCCCAAAAAAGTTAAAAGAGGAATGCCGGCCGGCAGTAAAAAGTAATTATCGCCGCGGCCAACTAGTCCGGATAAAAGAGCTGACCAGTCAGCTGACTTGGCGAGGAGAACGGTTAAGAGAAAAATAAATGGGACCCCAAGTCCAATAATGATTTTTTGAAATCTCTCCACGGTTTTGTAAAGCGATGGACCTAAAGTAAGAATAATGCCGATCATTATTAACAAAAAAATTGCCAAATAATCAAACCGCTCAACCTTGAAAAATTCAGCTAAAATTTTTGCGGCTGAAGCCACAATTCCCGGCCAGCCAAAGCCTAAAAAAGTGGAAACTATAAACCAAAAGGGCAGAAATCGTAGTAATCGCGAGAAACCAACAAAAACGCTTTCACCCTTAATCAAGGCATAGCGTTCTATCTCCATGTTCCAAAAAAATTGGATAGTAATTCCCAAAACCGCGGCCCAAATGATCCCCAAACCAAAGTTGGAAACAAGGTAGGGCCACAAAATTATTTCACCACTGCCCAGTCCCAGCCCCAATAAAATAAAACTGGGGCCTAAAATTTTTAAAAAAGATTTTGGGGGTTTAGGAAGTTCTTTGTAATTCATTCACTAAGGTTTCACCTTATCAAGGTGAAACCTTTTAAGAAACAGGGATCTTAGGGCTCAACTAAGCAATCCCCAAATCCAGGTTAAGTAAAACACAAACATCGTTAGTAATAGAACACCGACTTTTTTGGAGACCGTTGTGCCTTTATATTTTCTGATGATCAAAAATAAAAGTCCAGCGCTTCCTAACCAATAGATGAGCAATTTTTGATTGGTTAAAACTAAAGGATGGATGAGAGAGGCCGCGCCGCCAACCAAAAGAAGGTTTACAATATTGCTGCCCAAGATATTTCCAATTAGCAGTTTGGCCTCTTTTTTGTTGGCCGCGATGATGGTGGTAAAAAATTCCGGCAAAGATGTGCCAATGGCAAGAATGGTTAAGCCAAAAATTTCACCGCTTATCCCCAATGATTTTATAAGGCTTATACTGCTTTGAATTATCCAATGGCTGGAAAAGAAAATAACAATTGAGCCTAAGGTAAATTTGCCAAGGAGAAAAATAATTTCCTTAGGATTGGCTTTGTTGCTGGCGTTGATTCCTAAATCTTTTTCAAATCCAATTAGTTCATCCTCTTCCACCAATTTAGTTTGATACCAAAAGACAATTATCGACAAAAGAATCAGAATAACACCAAAGAGGAAAGTGATTTCTTTGAAAAAGCCTAAAATGATGGCAAAAAAAATGGTAATTAAAAAAAGCAACAGGCTATTGCGTTGAGTTTTACGAGTGCCAATTCGGATGGGGAAAAAAATAAAGGCCAGACCCAAGACTAAGGTGGCATTAGCAATATTGGAGCCCAGTATATTGCCAATTGATAATCCTGTTTGGCCTTCTATATTGGCTAAAAGCGAGATGGCCAGCTCAGGAAGTGAAGTGCCGGCAGCCAGAATAGTCATGCCTACAAGAAAAGGGGAGAGGTGCAGGAGTTTACTTAGTTTAAGCGCGTAGTTTACCAAAAGATTGGCGCAGATTAAAACAACAACTAAAGCCAAAATAAAAAAGAAGAGGTCAAATAGCATGGTAAGTTTTCCTAATGCGTAATACAATTTTACGGATTTCTGATGATGCTAATAGTATTGTTGAAAGAACAATGATGAGCAATAAGTGAGTAAAAGAAACCGCGGTAATCTTAAAGATGCCAGAGAGATAGGGATTATAAATTAGCAATAACTGCAGCGCGAGCGGAGCAAAAAATGCCAGCAAAAAGATCTTGTCGGTAAAAATCTTTTTTTGCCAAAATGAATTATTTTTGGCCCTCACATCAAGAAGGATAAAATGTTGAACCAAGATGATGGTGGTAAATGTTAGGGTTTGAGCAAGCAGTAGATTGCGGCTTTGCATTCCGAGATAAAAAGCCGCCAGGGCGGCAATAGTAGTTAAAATACTTACCTCCAAAAACCAAATTCCATCCAGTTGGTCAAAGATATTTTTGGAGAGCCTAGGTTTTTGTTTCATAATGCCTTCGCTCTTGGGAGTAACTGCCAAGACAATGGCCGGCAATCCATCAGTAATTAAATTGACATAAAGAAGCTGTAAGGGGGTTAAAATCAGCGGCCAACCCAAAAGCATGGCAATGACAACCGCCAGCACTTCACCAATGTTACAGCCGACCAAATATTTAATGGCCGATTTAATATTGTCAAAAATGGTTCGGCCTTCTTCAATTGCCGTAACCAGTGTGGCATAATTGTCATCAGTAATGATCATATCGCTGGCTTGCTTTGCTACATCAGTGCCGGTAATACCCATGGCAACCCCTACATCTGCTTGCTTTAAGGCCAAAACGTCATTAACTCCATCGCCGGTTACAGCCACGACTTGGCCCATTTTTTGCAAAAGGCGGACAATGCGCAGTTTATGATCAGGAGTGGTGCGGGCAAAAATCCGAACATGGGGAAGCCTTTCTGTGGCCTCATCATCAGATAACTGCTCAAACTGCTTTCCGGTTAAAATTTCTTCGCCTTTTTGAATGAGGCCAATTTTTTCAGCAATAGAGTTGGCGGTTAGTTCATTGTCTCCGGTAATCATGATTGTTCTGATTCCGGCGCGTTCGGCAAGCGCAATGGCTTCTTTTACTTCTGCCCGGGCCGGATCAGCAATTCCCACAAATCCAATAAAGACAAGGTCTTTTTCCGCGTCTTCTCGGGTGTCAGGCGTGCGTTCCACGTTTTTATAGGCCAAGGCAATAACGCGCAATCCTTCTTTGGCATATTCCTGAAACGCGGTTTTGATATTTTGCTTTTCTTCTTGAATCAGATTACTTCTTTCTAGAATAGATTCCGGAGCGCCTTTGGTGTAAACAATTTTTTGTTTGTTTTTTTCCCACACCACGCTCATTAGTTTGAGGCCTGGATCAAAAGCAAATTCTTCCAAAAGAGTTCCATTGTCTTTTACCTGTTCGGGGAGCAATCCTTTCTCTACTGCCAGTAAAAGAAGCGCTGCTTCAGTGGTATCTCCCAAAACATCATACTTTTGAGAATCATGTTTGAAGACCAAGCTGGCGTTGTTGCAAATTACCCCGGCCGTCAAAATTCTATCCAAATCGCCCCAAATCTTAACCACTCGCATTTCGTTTTTGGTGAGCGTTCCGGTTTTGTCCGTGGCGATAATTGTGGTTGCCCCCAGCGCTTCAAGAGAAGCCAGTCTGCGTAAGATTGCCCGCTTTGACGCCATCCGTTGCATGCCTATGGCTAACGCAATTGTGATCACCGCCGGCAACCCTTCGGGTACCGCGGCCACGGCTAAACTAATGCTGGTTAAGATCATTTCAATAACGGAATATTTTGAGAAAAGACCAATGATAAAAACCGTTGAGCTCGCGCCAAGAGCCAGAACGCCCAGCTGTTTTCCTAAAGTTGAGAGCTTTTTTTGGAGCGGCGTTTTTTCTTCTTTAATTTGAGAAAGTGAAGCCGCAATCTGGCCAAAACGAGTTTGCATGCCGGTTGAGATAACTTGGGCTTTTCCCCGTCCTTTGGCCACAATTGTCCCTAAAAAAAGCTGCCTTTTGATTTCATCTTGAGGATTTTTTTCAACTGGCATTGATTCGCCGGTCAAAGACGCTTCATTGGCTTCTAAATGCAGGCTTTCTAAGAGCTGGCAGTCGGCTGGAATTTGATCTCCTTCTTGCAGAATCACAATATCGCCGGGAACTAAAAATTGGCTTTCCACTTTTTGCTCCAAGCCGTCGCGAATGACGCGCGCATTGGAAACGGTCATTTTTTTGAGGGCGGCAATAGCTTTTTCCGCTTTATATTCTTGGATAAAACCCAAAAAACCATTTAAAATAACAATTAAAAGAATAAAAACGCCGTCCAGGATATCTCCCAAAAACAAAGAGGCGATGGCCGCGGCCGTCAAGAGGACTATCAGAATATTGGTAAATTGTGACAAAAAAATCTGCAAGCGCGTTTGCCTTGGCCGGTCCACTATTTGGTTGGGCCCAAATTGCACCAGCAGTTTTTGCGCCTCAAAGCCTGTTAACCCTAAAACCTTTTCCATGTATACTGATTATATATGGGATTAGAAGAAATTTTGCCACAAATTGGTTATTTGGGGATTTTTGCGATAATATTTGCCGAATCAGGCTTGTTTTTTGGCTTTTTTTTCCCTGGAGATAGTCTGTTGTTTACGGCCGGCTTTTTGGCCTCGCAGGGCGTTTTTGAGATCAAGATTTTGGCGCTATTATGTTTTATAGCGGCAGTTTTGGGTGATTCGGTAGGTTATTGGTTTGGCAAAAAAGTGGGACCCCGTCTTTTTAACCGCGAAAATTCGCTGTTTTTTCACAAAGAAAATTTAATTAAAGCCAAAGGTTTTTATGAAAAACATGGCGGTAAGACAATTGTCTTGGCCCGTTTTATGCCTTTTATCCGTACTTTTGCGCCAATTGTGGCTGGTATTGGTGAAATGAAATATTCAGCATTTTTAAGTTTTAACATCATTGGCGGCTTGGGTTGGGCAGTAGGGATTTCGGCTTTGGGTTATTTTTTGGGAGTAAAAGTAGGGAATGTGGATAAATATTTATTGCCGATTATTTTATTGATTGTTTTTGTTTCGGTTCTGCCCGGGATTTGGCACATCTTAAAAGATCCAATTGAAAGAAAAAAAGTGATTGGTTTATTTGTTAACCTTTGGATGCGATTTAGAAAAGCTCTGAACCTCGAAGACTAACGAATCAAACCTTTAAGGCTTAACCGTTAATTTTCTCCCTTCTCTTTGATTGACAATAGCAGCAGTATATACCCGCTTAACTCAAGCTTGCAACTCTTGTAAGAGGGCAAATTGTTACGGCCGAGGATTAAGTTGCGCAGAAAAGGGAAAAGGACTATAATTAACTTTATATAAGCAAAAAGCAAAGGAGAAGGGCATGAAATCAGCTTTGGCAAGAGCGGCAGAGGTTATCTTTAGGCGAAAAATTTGGGGATGGGTTGGACGAATATTACTTATTGCTTTGACGGTTACCATTATTGTTCTGGTTTTGACGAATGATTTTTTGTCTGAACGGTTTTGGATCATATATTTCATGTTAGCTTTGACTTGTTTTTTCAACTTGGCTCTTGTTTTTGTGATAATGATTAGTGACGACATAGCGGTTAATGGCAAAGACTCAACTAATCCCTTGATGTTTCATTCTCTGGCCATACTTGCTTTTCTTGCTCTTTGGGGCTTGATGATTTTGAATCCGTTGCCGGTTAAGTCTGCGTTTCTTGACTGGTTGGTGGGTTTGATGAAGATTGATGTTGTGATACTGTATGTCATTATTTTTGTCGACGGAATCTATCTTTATCGTGGGAGGACCAGAAACCAGGTTATTGCGCAGGAGTAGATTGTTGGGCCAAGTTTACGCTTGGCCTTTTTTAAGAGAACAGGGTAAGTCGGTGGTCAAAGACCATGAGCGAGCCCGTTCGATTTCACTCAGGGCGAGTCGAATGGCTGCGGGACCTGGACTCGAACCAGGATTTTCAGGTTCAGAGCCTGACGAGACTACCATTGCTCCATCCCGCAATCATTCTATTATACCCCATACTTTCTAAAACTTATTAACTTTTTAAAATCTAATACTTCGCCTCTTTTTCTCAAACGGGTAGTGTATTTTCGGCATTCAGGGTGGAAGCCCAGTTTCTTAAGAATTTGACTCACCTCTTTTAGCAAAAAAGGATTCCGGTTAGAAAATTGGAAATTATAAGTGCATGTTGGCAGGTGGATTGATAAAGAACCTTCGGCTTCAAAAAGACCCCTGAGATAGGCAATGAGAGGTTTATTAGCTGCGTAGATCCATCTGGCGGTTATCATTTGACGCTTGCCTTTATTACCGGAGGGAATATTTAGTCTCTTGGATAGATTCTTTTGATAAATTCTTAACCAGACGCAGTTTCCTTTCTGATAGGTAGCTGGTTTTTTATTAAAGATTTTTCTTAGCAATAATTTCAAATATTTAATTAATTGGGGATATTTAGAGTTGAGGGCAAGCGTAAGCCCTTCTGTTCGGGGATAGACAGTTATATTGCCGTCGCCTTTAATAAAACCTATTAAAAAAGTAAGTTGGCAAGTTTTCGGAAACACCTTCTTAGCCTCAAGGATTTTCTTCTGATAAATTCTGCCCTTTCGCCACTGACGGAAATTATCAATTTTTTTATCTTGGAAAGCCTTTGATATTTTTTTAACACGGAGATCAGTGTATTTTGTTAGGCTTAAATTCCAAGGAGGCGGTCGGCCGGAGAGACTCTTAATCCACTTTTTATAACGGTAGTCAGAATGAAGTAATTCAGTAACATTGACAGAGAAACCTGTTAGGTGAGTTCTGAATAGGTGGTTGTACTTCTTGATAGAAATTCTGTGTTTAGATTTAAGGTGGCTGATGGTAATGGTTTTAAAAACCTTATTGCATATTTTGCAGGTTACGTTAATACATTAAATATATCAACATGATCATATTTTGCAAATCATTAGACGATCCAGGAATGGTGGATTATCTTTAGACACTTTACCATTTTTATCAGGTGTGGTATAATTACTTTAATTGAATTAAAGAAAAGGAGAGGGAATGTTAGATAATTTAGTCCGACAGGCTTTTGCCAATGGGTTGCGGAAGGGCTATCTGGGGGAACGTTTGTGGGGGGACCCGTTATTTCACGAACATGAGTTTTTTGAATGGTTGTTTAAGGCTTTTGTTATTTTTTTGAAGGTTCCGACTAATAGAAATGATTGGAATGCCCGTTATGCCGATACTTATCTTTTTGGCGAGCAAAGCAGAGGCGGGTTTGAGATTGTGAAGATAACAATTGATGGAGAAGAACGCACCTTTATGCGTCTTTATGCCGGTGCGGTTTTGGGCGAAGAATCGTTAGCAAAACTTGGAATTACTGCTGAAGATGTTATTGATTTTCTGAAACGGGTGCTTTTAGAGGCCGGCGACAAAACGCGATTGGATCAATCTTATCAGAGACTAGATCGTAATTGGCAGTATAGCTATCAAGTCGTTGATGATTTAGAATTTGATTCAGAAATTTTTGGCCTGCCGTTATTACGGGGCTCCGAAAGGATCCTTTTCTTGGCGTCAGACGCTAGTTGGCATCGGGTTCTTAAGCATAATTTTATTTTTGTGGAAGTCAAATAATTTTTTGGGCGGCGCTTTTTGGCGTTGCCCTTTTTTAATCCTTTAATTCCTCAATAAATTCCTGCTCAATTATTGTTATCTTTTCGGCGATTTTTTCTTTTATTCCTTTTATTCTTTCTTCCAGCCACTCCCAAAGTTTGGGATTTTGTGGCTCGGTTTTTATTAAGAGCAAAAAGATTTGGTGGCTATGTAGGGGGAGCTCGGAGAGAATAAGAGTAATTACTTCGTGATGAAGGCTAGATATTACAATTTGCATTAACTGGTCTTTTCCCTGATCTGCCAAGTCTTTGGAGTCAAGTTGATTCTCTAGATTTTGTAAGGTTAAGAATTGTTCGTAGAAGATTGTCATTTTTCTTCGACTTTGATTTCGCCCAAAGGAATTTGATCTTTTGGGTCGTCTACATAAAACATTAAAACCTGGCCTTTTCTAAAGCCAAAAGTTAAACCAAGCCTGTCCATTACTTCGGGTGAACCGCCCATTTGCTTGCCTGTCCAGTCTGCTGGTCCGGCGTCAGCTACTACCGCCACCACCGCTCTTTGATTTTGCGGATTAACCACAATTATTTTTCTATACTTAAACCATTCTTTGAGTTTAGCCCAATCTTTATTCCATTGCGGCAGATTAAAAGTTTGAATGGCCACGTAATATTCTTCTTTTAATTTTAGATCGTTGGTTAACTTTGATGGCGTAGAAGCAAAATAGCCCCAGGCGCCAACATGCGGAGCAATGCCTGATGATTGGAATTCATCGTGGAGCGAAACCGAATCGCCGGGGAATCTTTGCAAATGCTGCTCTGCCCCAATCCAGCCAAAATAAATTGGCAAATTGATATTATCAATTGTAGTTGTTGCGGTGAGCCCGAACTTTTGGCTTAAAAAACCGGCGGCTTGATTTAGGATTTCTGCGTTAACCTCTTTGGGTTGCAGATTGATAAATTGCGAAAGCTGGAATTCCGATTTTTGGGTCGAGTAGACCACTACTTTTGGTTGGGCTAGGGTTGTTGCCAGGATTTGTTGATTCTCACGGCCGCTTTGCAGTTCTTTTGGTGCTTGAGGAGACGGTAGGGAGAGGGGATTTAATGTCAGGATGGCGCTTAAGGCTCCTGCCGCGGCAAAGCGGGTGGTGGCATTTTGGTATTTTTGCCAAAGGCTTTTTGTTTTTTGGCGGTGCTTTTTGGTAAAACGTTTGTGGAGTTTTTGAAAATCAGAAGAGGGCAATTTTGATAGATAAGGGTCAGACCCTTTTTAAGGGTCTGACCCTATGTTAAGGCGTCCTTGAGCCTTTTTATAGTTTTTTCTTTATCCATTATTTCCATGCTTTCAAAAAGCGGTGGCCCAACCGAGCTTCCGCTTAAAGCAATCCGCAAGATCATATAGGCTTGTTTGGGTGTGGTTTGGAGTTTATCCAATTGAGAATCCAGCAATTTATGCAGGTTTTCGGTATTCCATTGATTAGCAGCTAGGGGGGTTAAGGAAGTTAGAAAGGATTGTAAGATGGCAGGCCAATTTTGGTATTTGGCCAAAAGTTCTTTTACTTGGGTGGGCAATATTGTCAGTTTTTCCTCAAAAATAAAATCCACCAAATTTTGATACTCGCTTAACAGCATCATTCTTTCTTGTACTAAGGGAATAGTTTTTTCAATAAAATCTTGTGGATATTTTTCTTTATAAAAGTCGCAGATTTGACTTTTGAGTTTTTCCCTCGACTTCGCTCGGTATCCTGAGCTTGTCGAAGGAGAGTTTTGAGTTTCTCTGAAGTATTCCCCGTTCAGCCACTTTAATTTATTATAGTCAAAGACGGGACCGACAGTGCCGATTCGTGAAAGATCAAATTTTTCAATCAATTCTTCTAAGTAGAATATTTCCTTTCCCTCTGGATGTGACCAACCCATTAATGCCAAAAAATTAATCAAAACTTCGGGTAATATTCCTTGCTCCTTATACCAAAAGACCGAAGTGGGATTTTTTCTTTTGGACATTTTGGAATGATCAGGGTTTCGCAGGAGCGAAGTATGAGCAAATTGTGGTATCTCCCAGCCCAAAGCCTGATACAGAAGGATTTGTTTGGGAGTTGAAGAAATCCATTCTTCACCGCGAATAACGTGCGAAATTTCCATCAAATGATCATCAACCACAACGGCCAAATGATAAGTAGGGAAGCCGTCGGACTTTAATAGAACCTGGTCATCAATCAGTTTATTCTCAAAAGAAATTTGGCCGCGGATTAAATCAATAAAAGAAGTAACGCCTTGATCCGGGACTTTAAGGCGGATAACAAACGGCTCGTTCGCTTTTAGTTTTGCCTCAACTTCACTTGCTGATAGTTTTAGACAAGTACGATCGTACTTTGGCGGAATAATGCCTTTGGTTTGTTGTTCTTTGCGCATTTCATCCAATCTTTCGGCTGAACAAAAACAATAATAAGCATAGCTTGCGCCTTCGGCTAAAGCAGAGCTTGCGCTTACATTGTTCGTTAAAGCCACGCCTTTCTCTATTAATTCTAGGGCGTACTTTTTGTAGAGTCCGAGTCTTTCTGATTGACGGTAGGGACCAAAATTACCGCCATAGATGGGTCCCTCGTCCGGTTTAATGCCCAGCCATTCAAAAGCTTGATAGAGCTTTTCTTCTGATCCTTCAACAAATCTGGTGCGGTCAGTATCTTCTATTCTGACAATAAAGCTGCCCTTGTTTTTTTTGGCAAAAGCAAAGTTAAATAAGGCGTTGTAAAAAGTGCCAATATGCGGATCGCCGGTTGGAGATGGAGCAATACGGGTTCTGACTTTTGGCATCATATCTTATCTAGTATACTAAAAATATGACTTTGACTGAAGCCTCTTTAGCCACCCGCCGTGGTGTCAAGCTTTTAGCCCTGGGATTTGTAGGGTTTGTAATCATTAAAGCCGTGACCGGTATTATTATTCCCTTAATACCAAAGCCCGGAACCGTAATTGCCATTCCTACTCCGGATGTGGCTTTTGGGCAGTTGGGGGCAATTCAGTTAAAGCCGCTGGCAATTAAACAAATAACTGTGCCCAGTTTTTCTCTTGATCTGACCTCCAGCATTTTGCCAGATAAGCCAGTGCAGGTTCCGGTTTACCCCATAATTTTAGCGCCCTATGGTTTTTTAACTAAGGATCGGGCGTTTGACCAGGCCAGGAAGTTTTTCTTTTTTTCCGAACCCCAAGATATAACCCCGACTGAATTTTTATGGAACTCCCTGGCGAGGATTTTGAAAATGGGGGCGGCCAATTTAAATTTTACTTATCATTACGATTATAATAACGACCCCACTATATTTGATAAAAGCGGATCTTTTGTTTCTGCCGAAAGCGCAAAGGCTTTGGGCCTTAATATAATGAGTAGCCGTGGACTTTTGGGCGGAGGCGATATTTTTGGCGGCACCAGAGGCGCGGATTTGATTGACGGAAAAATTACCACGCAACTATTAAGGTATAACGGTAACAAACTTGTTCCTTCACAGAGCCTGGCCGAGACTCACGCCGTTAGGTTGGATTTTTTCCGTAAAAATTTGGGCGATTATCCGTTGGTTACCCCGCATTTTAACGAGGGGCTGGTTTATTTAGTATTTTCCGGCAAAACTGACGACCCGGGCAACCAAAAATTTTACCAAATTGCGGATTTGGGTTTTACTTACTGGGTGATTAAACGGGAACAGTCAGCGGTCTATCCTTTGATAAAATCTATAATTGCTTGGGGGATGTTGCAAAATAATTACAAAGAATATTTGGTGAGCTTAACTCCGGACGATGGCAGTGTTTTTGGCGATCAAATCCCGGAAGTTATTAGCTTAACAGCTAGGGAAGCTTATTTGGCTTATTATGACTCCGATATTTCACAAGGTTATATGCAGCCGGTTTGGGTGTTTACCGGTAAAGCCAATATAGCTCAAGGTAAAACCGCTGATTGGGCCGCTTATGTGCCGGCAATAGAGGAAGAATGGATCAGGAAGTAGATTACCATCTGTAGTTTTTAAACATCCATTCAATCAATTGTCTGGCATCGGAGTCGCGGTCTTTTGACCCTAAAATCACAAAAATAACCTCATGTCCGTTGCGGTTGACATTTAAGATGATTGATTGTCCACTAGCCGGAGTGGTGCCGGTTTTGATTCCGATGACGCCCTGAATTTTGTCTAATAGATCGTTGGTATTTATAAGTTGGTGGGAGGTTTTTTGGTCGGTGGAAAAGACTGTTGCGGTTGGGGTTTGGACAATTGAAGCAATGATTGGGAATCTGACCGCGTAGTCACCGAGCCTGGCCAGATCAAAAGCCGTGGAAAAATTAGAATGATCAATTTCGTCAAGGCCGGCAGGGTTGGCGAAGTGTGATTCAAAAAGATTTAAAAATTGCGCTTCAGTATTCATGGCAGTAATAAATGCTTGTTCGCTAATTTTTGGATCATTGTTATTACCAATTATAGCGCCGGCTGCTTGGGCAATAGCGTAGGCCGCGTCATTGCCTGAAGGCAAAAGCAGCCCCCAGAGCAAATTTTCAAAAGAGACTTTTTCAAGATCTTTAAGCCCCATATTTGAGCCATTAATAACCGGTTCCTTGACTTCCCCAACATCATCAAGTCTTAGATTTTTCAAGCCAACAATCGCGGTTAATAGTTTAGTTAATGATGCCGTGGCGATTTTTTGATGTTTGTTAAGCCCCAAAATTTCCATCCGCGATTCACGGTCATATATTTCATAGCTGGTTGCCGAAATTGTCGGGAAGGGTAGGGGATTATCAACCAAATAAGGCGGAGCGACGACTTTAGGAAGATTTATACCTTCGCTGTTTTGTGAGCCCAAAACTTGATTAAAACCGATTAACTGATTTGGTAAAGTTGATTGTGGTGGTTTGGCAGGTAAAAAAGCTAAAAGAGCTAAAAAAAACAAAAAGAGCGAACCAAAAAAGACATGGGAGTTTTTGAAGAGCACAACTGTCATTTTAGCACAGAGAATTCACCGATTATGGGTTTTACGATATTTTCCAAGACGCCATACTTTATTTCCATTGATTTGGTCAAAAAACCAACATTAAAATCCACCACTACATTTAATAATAGTGCTTGATCAAAATAAGTTGGTATCCCCAAAACATTACCCCAAGGCGGAATTGATCCAACTTCCAGTCCAAATTGATCCAAAATTTCCTGTGGAGTTAACATCCGTAAGTCTTTAATGGAATATAAGGTCTTGAATTTTTTGGTATCAACTTTTAGATTGCCTGGAAGCACAATCATAATTGGCTTTTTATCCGCTTCAAAAATTAAAGCCTTAGCCCCGCGTTTTAAATCAGTCCCGCGGATTTTAGCCGCGTCCGCGCTGGTTCTGACAGCCGGGTGTTCAAATTCTTTAAAGCTGACATTATTTTCAAGCAAAAGTTTTTTGATGGATTTGTAAACAACGTCGCTATTTAAAGGCATATTAGGATTTAAAGATTGTTGGTTTTGGTATTTAAACGGATATCTACCCGTTCCATATCCCGCGGAAAGAGCGAGGCTTCGCGAATATTTTCCAGTTGCAAAAAGTTCTTAGTAATTCTTTCTAGTCCAAAAGAAAAACCTCCTTCCGGCGGCATGCCATATTTAAAAGCCATTAAATACATTTCAAAATTTTTGGGATCCATGCTTCGGCTTCGAATAACATCAACCAGTTCATCATAGTCGTTGATTCTTTGGCTGCCGCTGCAAATTTCCATTCCCCTAAACAACAAATCATAGCTCAAACTATATTCAGGGTCTTTAGAATCTGGTTTAGTATAAAAAGCTCTTTTGAGGGTTGGAAAATGAGTAATGGTTACAAAGTCACTTTGATGTTTTTGAAGAGCCCACTGGCAGATATCTACCTCATCTTGTGGGGTTAAATCTTTCTCTTGACGATTGTCTCTTTTGGTTTCTTGATAAATAATTTCTTGGGCTTCTCTCAAGGTTAACCTGGGGATTTTTTCTCCAAGGGCAACTTTTGGCATTTGATATTTTTCTAAATCTGGGGCGCAGATACTTTCGGCCAATCTTAACATTTTCGTACCGGTGTATTCTAAAAGATTTAAGAGTTCATCAAAGTCCACAAAGCCAAATTCGCAATCCATTTGCGTTGATTCGGTTAAATGCCTGGTAGTAACCGACGGTTCGGCACGATAAGCTTTGGCAATGGTGAAAACTCTTTCAAAAACCGGCACCAACATTTGTTTATAGAGTTGGGGACTTTGGGTCAGATATGCTTGATGGTCAAAATAATCTATTTTAAAAACTTCGGCTCCACCTTCGGTTGCAGAGGCGGCAATGGTTGGGACTATAATTTCGGTACAGTCCAAATCTTTAGCCGCTTTCCTAAATCCTTCGATAATGGCGGCTTGAATTTTAAAAATCGTTTTAACTTTTGAATGTCGTAAGGTCAAAGAGCGGTGATCCAAAAGAGTCGGCAGTTCTAAATTTAGGGTCTCCTGGCCCATATCAAAAGGCAGTTTTTCGGCCTTGGCTAAAGTTTTTATTTCGGACACCGCTATTTCAATTTCACCGGTTTCAAGTTTGGGATTAATCAAAGAGGCGGGCCGTTTTTGAATTAAGCCGTTTATTTCAATGACGTCTTCATTTCGTAAATCAGAAGCATTATTATTGCAAACTAACTGTACTAAACCAGTTCTATCTCTTAAATCAATAAAAATAATTTTGCCATGATCGCGCCGGGCGTTCACCCAGCCCTGGAGAATTACTTCCTCCCCGATTTTTTGTGGAGTTTGAGAAATTAGGGTTCGTAGCATTGATTTATTCATTATTACTTAGATAATAATTCAAAATATCTTTCGCGGCTAATTCTGGCGGTTCGAAGATTGTTCAAGATGATAAAAACAGGCACCTCTTTCTTTTTAGGTATGACTAGCCGCCGTGGGAATCCATCTTTTTTTAATTGGATATGATCGCCGGTAATTCCTAGATATTTCCAGCCTTCTTGTTCAAAGATTTTGATTAGTTTTGAAAAATGCTGTGGGACAATTTTAGGCATACAAATTTTTGCCCAGTGGAAAATTAAAAAAGGAAAAATAGGTTTTTGGAAAACCCTCTTTGGATGCTTGCAGAGAGAGACCGGCTTCCTCTAAGATAAGCTTAAGCGTCCCATCATCCCTGGCTCCTTTTAAGAGAAGTTCAATAGCCTTGGTGAGCATTTTTTTGGCTTCTTCTTCGTTTTTGCCGCAGGAAGAAATGTCCAATTCAGGGTTATAGGCGACAAAAGGTGCTTCTTTGGAGGAATTCTCCTTAAAGAGTTTAATGGTTAAAGGAAGATTAAGATTTTCCATAATTGCCTTTACACTAACATAAATCTTAAGTTTGCGCAATTCATTTTTGCAGGCTATTTTTTTCAATTGATTTAATCCGTAGTTGCACTTTTTGGTTTCCGTTAAAGTCGTCTTTTTCCAGATAATAAATTAAGTTTATCTTGTCGCCAACTTTGACTTCGTTGGCCCAAAATCCTAAAGAAAACCCGATGCTATCCAGAATACTAGCCTTATCGTCTCCAACTTTCAATTTAAGGTGCTGACCTTCTTTGCCAACAAGTCGAAGATCGTTAATGATCAAATTATTGGTTTGAAAAAGAGGTTGGGGATTGCCTAGGCCAAAAGGTTCCAGTTGTTGAAGTTCTTGGTAAAGGTTGAAGTCGATTTTTTCAAAAGGGAGGTTGAGATCGACCTTGAATTTTTGTTGCGGTACGGCCTTTTTATTCTTTAAGGTCTCTCCTTGCATTTGCAAGGGGAGACCTTGTGAAGTTTCTTGCGAAGCTTGCGAAAGATTATCTGAAAAGCGATTGGAAAATTCGGTAATTTTGGCGGTTTCAATGGTTAAGCCGGCAGCCATGGGGTGTCCGCCTACATTTATTAAAAGATCTTGATGCAACCGTAAATTTTCTACCAGATTAAAACCTTCAATGGATCGGGCTGAACCTTTGGAAATAGTTTCCCCTTGGCTGATAGCCAAGGTTGGTTTGCCAAACTCTTCGGTCATTTTGGAAGCAATTAGTCCAATAATGCCTTCATGCCAGTCCGAATGGGAAAGGATGATAAGTTGATGACTGGTGTTTTCTTGAGAGGTCACACCTGCCCCCGACTCATCGTCGGGGGTAAATGAGCCGCCTTCGGCGTCCCCTCTTAACAGGTGTGACCTCAAGACCATTTGGCGTGCCTGCTCCACGGCTTTTTTGGTCATTTCTTGCCTTTGATAATTGGCTTCGTTGAGTTTTTGGGCTAGTTCTCTGGCTCGTTCTCGGTCGCGGGTACACAACAAACGCAAAGAATCTAAGGCACTTTCTAAGCGTCCCATGGCGTTAAGCCTTGGACCCAACATCCAGCCAACTTCGTAGGTGCTAATTTTGCGGTTTTCAATTCCGGCAATTTTTATTAATTCCTGCAAACCAATTCGTTCGGTGTGGTTGAGTCCCTCCAAACCGTATTTGGCAAAGCTGCGATTTAAGCCGGTTAGGGGTTCAAGATCGGCAATGGTGGCAAGGGCCACCAGATCAAGATCCTCGCAAGGTCGCACCTGCCCCCCTTCGCTTGAGCTCTGGGGGGTGTACCCCCGCTGTACAGCGGGGTTTTTTAGCAGGTGCGACCTTGATTCGGTGTGACCTTGTAAGATTTGAGCCAGAAACCAAGCCAACGCAGTGGAGCACACTTTAATTGAATGTAGTATGGCAAAAGCTTTTGGTAGTTTTTTATCTTTTTCATGATGATCTAAAATAATCACCTCAAAACCCAAGGAATTGGCATAATTGACTTCTTCAAAAGCCGTAATTCCGCAGTCCAAAGTTATTAAAAGAGACTTTTTATTATTCTTGTTACGATGATTCGTATCATCGTAACAAGAAAGAGTTGCTGTTCTCTGGCGCTGGATTTCTTCAATAGATTTAAGAGTTAGGCCGTAACCGTGATTGATACGAAGAGGAATAAAAGGATGAACGTTTTGATATGATAAATTAAAGTAGATAGTTTCCCATAAAACTGCGGTTGAGCAAATTCCATCTACATCGTAATCACCGTGAATAAAAATTGGCGCGTTTTCATTGATAGCTTCTTGAATTCGGTCAACAGCCTTTTTTAATCCTGTTTTGGTAAGCCCAAAATCATCAGTCGTAAATGTTTCCGGCTTGGGCGGGTTAACAAACTTTGTGACTTCTTTTTTTGTTTTTATCCCGCGTTTGGCCAAAATTTGTTCCAAAATCCTCATAACTTGACTATAACACACGCTTTTGTTATAGTATTTTTACTTTAAACGATTAAATCAAAGGAGAGAAAAATGGGAGGTCCCATCAACTTTTTAGCGTATCTTCTGCCTGGTTTTTTGGTTGTTTTTATTCTTGCTATCCTGCTCTGTTTTGTTCTTTCGAAGGTCTTTAGATACAACCAGAGATCTTTAAAAGGATTCGTGCGAACGGGTATCAGATCTAGCTTGATCATTCTGGTGCTGGCCGTTTTTGTTTCAATATTTATTGGTATTGTTTCGTATGCAGTTGATGGTTTTTGGCAACTTGGTCTGGTGTTTTTAATTGCAGTCGGCGGCTCGATAGTGGATGTCTTCGGCGGATATATTCTTGGATTTTTATTAAGTTATATTATTTTGCCAATTAAGGAGCAATAAGGCTTGGGCCGTCAAAAAAAGACGGCCTTTTCTTTTTGTCTAGAGTTACTTAAGATTAAAGCATGCGCCGCCGCCAAAAGATCTACAACCTTTTTCTTCCCCACGAAACCAACAATTACCGCGCTCACGCGTTAAAACACAACACGCTTTTTTCTTATGTGGCCCTGTTTTTGGGTTTGCAAATAGTTTTAAATCTTTTTTTCTCCTCAAAAATTCAGGTTTTAGGCTTTTCCACCAGTATTTACAAAAATGAGTTGGTTGATTTAACCAATCAGGAAAGGTTAAAGGAGGGTTTAGGTAAATTAACGGAAAATGAAAAATTGGATGAAGCGGCCAAATTAAAAGCGCAAAACATGTTTAAAGAGGATTATTGGGCCCATATTTCGCCAACCGGTATCTCCCCTTGGCATTGGTTTGATGAAAGCGGGTATCAGTATTATATGGCCGGTGAAAACTTGGCCCGCGATTTTAATACCTCATCTGGCGTAGTTTCAGCTTGGATGAATTCCGCCTCGCATAAAGAAAATCTTTTAAATCCACAGTTTACGGAAATTGGCATGGCGGTGGTTAATGGCCGTTTAAAAGGCGAGGACACAACTTTGGTGGTTCAGCTTTTTGGCCGGCCGGAAGGGCTGGTCGCGGCTTCAAACTCGGAGATAACAGGAACAACCTCGACCGTTCCATTAACGACAAATAATGAAGCCTTGGTGTCTTCTTCAAAAGAACCGGTTTCTTTATCCTTGTCATCTTCTTTGTCTGACAACTGGTCGGCTTTAAGATCTGCCGTTGCCGGCATGTTCAATATGACTAATTGGGGTTGGGGCCAGCGGGTGGCTATTTTGATGCTCTTTGCCTTGCTGATTCTTTTTGGTTTGGATACTTTCATTTTGTACCGTGAGCGGCTTTTGCACCTGCGCAAAAATTCGCACTCGTTTTTACACGCTATGATAATTGTGGCTTTAATTTTGGGGACTATGGCGAGCGGTGTGGGATTGGTAATTTAAAGTTCAAAGTTCAACCCTTCGACTTCGCTCAGGGTTGTCTTGAGTATAGTCGAAAGACAAAGTGCAACCATTCGACTTCGCTCATGGTTGTCTCGAGCGAAGTCGAGAGACAAAGTTCAAAAATATGAAGCAAAGTTACTTTTTAACTCACGGTTTGCAATATCTAATACTTCTGGCAATTTTTGGAGCGAGCTTTTTAATCATTTTTATTCTGCCGGATAGAACAACCCGTTCTTTGGTTGCTTTGGGGCTTTTGGTTTGTTACTTTTTATGGGGCGTTTTACATCATTTGATTGAACACAATTTGCAAAAGAGCACAATTCTAGAATATTTAGCTATGGCCATTTTAGGATTGTGGGTTCTGCTCTCAATCGCCAAATAAGCTTAAAACAAGTCTCGCCACGCGAGCAATTCAAAATACCACCCCGGTGTACATCAGGGTGTGTAGTTTATATCTGTTATCATGATTTAAATCATGAATGCAAAGATGAACCTTCATTAGTTAATTGTTTCGTTGCTAAATGGCTAAATTGTTAGATTATCGATGCGTCTCTTCCTCGCTATTTCTATTTCATCAAAGTTTAGGGGGTTTATTACTAATGTTCAAAAGAAGCTAACGGAGTTTGACAAGACTTTAACTTGGGTTAAACCCAGTCAAGCTCATATCACCCTGCGTTTTTTGGGCGACCAGCCGGAGGAGAAGTTGATCGCTATAATTCGATATAGCAAAGACATTGTCGCTGTCGCCCCAGAATTTGAATTAGGCGATATGGACTTTAAGCTTTTCCCCAATTCAAAAAATCCTCGGGCTTTACTTTTTGATTTTCAAGAAGGGAAGAAAGAGTTTTTAGATTTGCAAAAAAGATTGGATGAATCTTTGTTAAAATCGGGGTTGATTTTTAAGCATCCGTTGGTTTTTCCTCATTTAACAATCGGCCGGATCAAAGAAAAAGCTTCACCTAGTCAAAGACAGGCAGTAGTTTTAAGGCTTAGCGACGCACTAGCGAAACCTCGGAGGTTTCGGAAGGTTGATTTGGCGGTTAAAGTCCAGAAAATTCATTTGATCCAAAGTCAGCTCACACCTAAGGGGCCGATTTATAGGGGATTGGAATCTTTTTCGTTGGTCAGCGTTTAATCGTTTTTGAGGAATTCTTGGATGGTTATCCCCATTTGTCTAACAATACTACGAATGGTTCCCGATGCTATACTCAACTTACTCGGATTTGCAACACAAATACGAGTTAGTGAGTATATAAACCGGCTAACGAGAGTTGCAGACTCGAGTTAGACGGGTATACTTCATGATGATGCGGAATAACGCAGGTTTTGCGAGTTTCTTCATTCCACCAAATTTCATGAGAGCCGGAAGTTGAACGTCTAAAAGCAAATCCAAATTTTCTGGCCTTTTTGATAGTATCTTTGTATGACAGGGGGTTTACTTTCATGCAGTTGCGAAAACAGGAACATTGAAGGAAAGTTTTTGGGCAGATGTTGCGGGGTTGGGTTTTTGTTTTAAGGGAATTTTTGACCCTTCTTCTTGATAAAGTTCAACAAGTGAAGAAGCAACAGAAATAATTTCTGCCGTTGCCTCGTCAATGGTTTTTCCTTGAGCATAACAATCAGACCACGACGGACAGGCGGCTACAAAGAGGCCGTTTTCTTTGGTAATAATGACTGGTAGTTGATATTCTTTGATGGAGATTGTTTTAGCGACTTTTTCCATGATATAAATTTAACAGAATTAGCGTAAAACGTCAAATTGAAACTGCCCAAATAAGTTTTTTTGTATGCCGTGGTTTAACTTGTTGCATCTTAGATTTGTTTTGTGTTAAAAAGTAACCGATGCAACTGCAATCACTTTATCAGAATAAAGCATTCTTAATCTTTGAGACATTTCTGCTGATTGTTCTTCCCCTGATACTCTTAGTATTTTACCCAACCTTTTATCAATACCGGACCTTTATTATGGCCCTAGCCCTCGTTTACTGCTTGGCGGTTATCAAGACGCAAAAGATAGGGCGACAAAAACTGGGGCTTTGTGCAGACAACTTTTTGGTTTCGCTTAAAGAATTGCTATTACCAACGATATTCTTTCTGGTAATTATTTGGGTTGGTCTAAAATATATCCCTTGGGTTACAAGCTTACTAAACATTAAAGCCCTTGATGAGCTGAGCAATATTTTAGTGAAAAAGGGATCGTTTTTGAGTTTTGTTATTATTTACAGCCTGCTTTCGGTTCCCCTGCAGGAGTTTATCTTTAGGGGATTTTATCTATCCCGCCTAGAACTTGTTTCAAAAAACAGATTATTTCTGATTTTTTATTCGGCCTTGATTTTTATGTTGATTCATACGCCGTTTAAAAGTATCCCTTTGGATATTGGTGCGTTCATTTTGGGTTTATGGTGGGCGGATAATTTTTTAAGGTACCGCAATTTATTTTCCATTGTATTGATTCATTTATTTGTTGGTGGTTTATTTGATTATCTCGTAATTTCGCTGATTGGGCTTTGAAGAATCTTGGTAATTTAAGGGTTAAACCCGAAGGGACTAGAACGCTAGACCCTTCGGGTTTAGGGGTTACAATTTTCAGACTGATCTCTCGGCGTTTTGATTGTTGACAAAGGGTAGAGGACTTTTTAAGATTAAATTTAAGATGCCAAAACGATTTTTTCTTCCGATTTTTTCCTTTCTTATTTTATTCGTAGTTTCGGTTTCTCCGGTTTTTGCCAAGGTTGTCAGCGTTGAAAGCGGGGATTATAAGTTGGAAAAAGAGACAGTGATTGATGATGATTTGTTTGTGGCTGCGGCTAATGTAACCATTGACGGAGAGGTTAAGGGCAATCTTTATGTTGGTTCCGGATCGCTTAATATTTCCGGAAAAGTTGCGGGCAGCGTTTATGCTGGCAGTGGGGTAGTTAGTCTTGAAAAAGCACAAATTGGGCAGGATTTAGTGGTTGGCGCGGGTACGGTTCAATTAAGGGAAACAAAGCTTGGCGGTTCGCTTATTGCCGGAGCCGGATCAATCACTATAGATGATAAAAGTGAAATCGGCGGCGGATTAACAGCCGGAGCCGGAGTCGTCAGCATTAACGGCAAGGTTGACCGGGGTTTAATGGTGGCTGCGGGAAGTTTAGGCCTTAATGGTTCTGTTAATAGAGAAATACAGGCAAGTGTTGAAAATTTAACCATCGGTGAAAATGCCAAAATTGGAAGCGACTTAACTTATTTATCTTCAAAAGAAGCAGTCATAGATGCCAAGGCCCAGGTTAACGGCGCGGTAAAAAGATTGACTCCGGATACCCAAAAAGTCAAGGAAGCTTTTAAGGTAGGAAATTTACAGTTAGGTTTTATCGGTAGGGGCATTAATTTTGGTTTCACAGTTTGGTCGCTTTTTGGCGCTATTTTAATTGGGATCCTGCTGGTTTATCTTTTTCGAAAACCGCTTTTGGAGATTTCAGAAAACTTAACCCAAGAACCTCTCAAAATATTTGGCATTGGTCTTTTAGCTTTGGCTTTATTCCCGATGGTCTTTGTTTTGTTAATGCTGACTATGATTGGTATCCCCTTGGCTTTTATTTTGCTTTTAGCTTTAGTCCTTTTATGCTTTTTGGCCAAATTTTTAGTGGCCATTATTTTTGGCGCTGCGCTTTTTGATTTAATTGAGAAAAAGGATATTAATTTGTATTTAAAGATGATTGTCGGCTTGGTGGCTTATTATGTTTTAGTTTCTGTGCCATTTTTGGGATGGTTTGTCAGGATTGTGGTTGGTCTTTTGGGGATTGGAGTTGTTATTTATCACTTATTCCTCAAAAAGCCCGCGGTGACTCCGCCGCCTGCAATCGCCTAATTTGGGCATTGCGTTAATACAAAATACGTATTTTAATAACAATCATGAAAGGTTTTTGTGCAAATATTGAAAATGAAACTTTGGGAAACCAAAACTTTCGCAAAGTTTTATATACCGGCAAACACAGCCAGCTGGTTTTAATGAGTTTGAAGCCTCTGGGAGAAATTGGCATGGAGGTTCATTTGGACAATGACCAGTTTTTCCGTTTTGAAAAAGGGGAGGGAAAGTGCTTAATTGACGGCCATGAATATGTGATTTCCGATGGGGTAGCCATTGTTGTTCCAGCCGGGGCACAGCACAATATTATTAACACTTCGGCTACAGAAGAACTAAAGCTTTATACCATTTATTCCCCAGCCCATCATCAGGATGGCGTTGTCCGCGCCACTAAAGAAGAAGCCGAAGCCTCGTCCCCGGAATTTGACGCTAAAACCACGGAGTAGTTTTCTTTTAGTTGACCTTTGTCCAACTTGTTATGATTTTTATGAGCGATACAATTAATCTAGCGATTTTTGCATCAATCTTTGTTCTTGTTTTTTAGACGGATTTCTTGACGTAGAGACTAAAACAATGTTTTTATCCCTACGGTTCCTGTGAATATTTATAAACTACCACCCCGCTAAGCGCCCGCTAAGCGGGGATGGTATTTTGAATTGCTCATGGTTTTGCACTCGCAATATAAAAACCAGATTCAGCTTATCTTTAAACAAACCAAACAAATTTCCTGTCCTGCCTTCAATGGCGAGTTGGTCATTTTTAATGCCAAAGGGATAAACCATCTATTGTATAAAGGGAACCGCAGCGAAAGAGATATTTCCCGAATCCAAACAAACGTACTCCTTTTACCCAGAGCCATAAAGATCTTACGGTTAATGCCATTTTTTCAGGAAGAAAGCTTTTACGAAAAGAACGGAGAAATATTTAAGTTTTGGGCATTTGAAGCGGTAGTTGATGGTCGACGGGTAAAAGCAATTGTTAGACAAAAAGGCCAAGGCAAAAAACATTTCTGGAGCGTAATTCCAGCCTGGAGAAAAGATCGTTTTGGAATTTTAAATGCCAAGGATAGAAATTTGGAGAAGGAATGAACAATTCTGTTACGAATGTGAAAAGTGCTGGCCGTCGGCTTTGGATTGGCCGAATAAACCTTGCGGTTAACCAGCAACTTTATGTTAGCATAAAAAACAAACTTGTCAAGCCTTGCAGGAGCTAATAATCTATGAATTTTTTTGGTGAGTCATCAGATGATAAAATACCTCACAGTCAGTTTTCGCCTTTGGCTGAACGGATGCGGCCGCAGACTTTGGCAGAATTTTTTGGACAAAAACATTTGGTAGGAGAGGGAAAATTATTAAAACAGTTGATTGATGCGGATAAATTAGCCTCGCTAATCTTTTGGGGACCCCCGGGTTGCGGCAAAACAACCCTGGCGCAGATTATTGTTCAAAAAACCAAATCGCATTTTGAAAAATTCTCGGCCGTAACTTCGGGCATTGCCGATGTTCGGCGGGTAGTTAAAGAGGCCAAAATTAGGCTTCAAACCACTGGTCAGCGAACCATTCTTTTTATTGATGAATTGCACCGGTTTAACAAAGCCCAACAGGACGCTTTTTTGCCGCATGTCGAAGGCGGGTCAATTATTTTAATTGGCGCGACCACGGAAAACCCTTCGTTTGAGGTAATCCCACCGCTTTTGAGTAGGTCTCGGGTTTTGGTTTTAAAAGAATTAACCAAAGATGATTTGTCAGGAATAATTGATAGGGGATTAGGAGATAGGGGAAAGGGGCTGGGGAATGAAGAACTAAACCTAACTGATGAAGCCCGCAATTTTTTGATTGAAATTGGCAATGGCGACGCGCGGGTTGTTCTAAACGCCTTGGAGATTGCCGCGCAAATATACCCGTCTGGCTCAGGTTTGCAACCTTCGTCAGCCGGTTATGTACTCGCTAACTCTCTCCCGCCGAAGGCGGGATCGAGTAAGCAGAGTATAACCTTAGATAAGATAATTAATTTGGAAGTTATCAAGCAAGCCTTGCAAAAAGAGAATTTAAGGTATGACAAGGCCGGCGAGGAACACTACAATACTATTTCGGCCCTGCATAAATCCTTAAGATCATCTGATGTTGACGCTTCAATTTATTATATTGTGCGGATGATTGAGGCGGGTGAAGACCCCTTGTTTATTGCCAGACGGTTGGTTAGGTTTGCTTCGGAGGATATTGGCAATGCGGATCCTCAAGCGCTTCAATTGGCTGTAGCGTGTTTCAATGCCTGCCATCAGCTGGGTTATCCGGAATGCGATGTTATTTTGGTGCAAACCGCGGCTTACCTGGCTTTGGCGCCAAAATCCGGCGCCTCTTATCAAGCCTTGAATAAGGCGCGCGAAGACGTGCAAAAAACCTTAAACCAACCAGTTCCTTTACGCATTAGAAATCCGGTAACAGAATTAATGAAAGAAGTGGGCTATGGAAAAGGCTATAAGTATTCGCACGAAATAAATTTGGATAATTTACCTGATTCCCTGAAAGGACATCGTTATTATTTTCCGAATGAAGTTAAACCTTAAAGGTCTAGCGCCTAGACCTTTAAGGTTAAGGTTTGGATGCTGTTGACTATCATTTAGAAGATTGTTACTTTTAACTCAATGTCCTTTAATCCCAAAGAACTCATTATTGCCGTCGTCTTAGTCCTCTTTTCTTTGTTTTCCTCTTTCTTCTTTTGGTTCAACTGGAACAAAATCTTAGCTGATCCTTTGTCTTTGATTTGGGGTAATTTGGAATTACCGGGGCTTGTCTTGCAAGCACTGGCTGGTTTGTTACCGTACTTAGCCCTTATTTCTTTGGCTTGTGTCCTTCTGTCAAAGCTTTGGTTAAGGTTAACTGTTTTATTATTTTCTACCCCTTTGCTTTTAATTGTTTTTTATCAGTCGGAGCCAGTTTTTTTGCTTTTGACTTTTATGCCTTTGGTCTTTGGTTTGGCGGTTTTTGCTTGGCAATCTGAAAAAGAAATACAAAGTCACATAAAAATGCGCTTGAACCATATTTTTACGCCAACTTTATCAACCCTGATGCTATTTTTAATTATAGTAATGTCCATTCAAACTTTTAGCGCCGCTAAAAAATTGGGGACTGACTTTAAAATACAGATCCCGGAGTGGATTTTTAAGCAGGTACTCGGTCAAATTGGGAACCTTGGCGGCGGCAATTTACCCTTTGGCGGAAATGTTCAGGGGGTTTTGCAAGTAAAAGGAGCGACAAGTGAGATTGATTTGCAGGCAATCTTAGAGGGCAAAATACCGTTACCGCTTGAGGTTAGATCTTATTTTGAAAAAGGCCAATTGCCGCCGGAAATAATGCAGGAATTGCAAAAGCAGGGAGTTTCGGCGGAAATGGTAAGTTCGCTTTTGGACGGGTTGACGGTTGATAGCCAAGGGTACTTGAAGTCAAAGACGGCCGTAGGTCAGTTGTTTGACCCTGGCAATCAAAACTTAACGGATATCTTTGCGAAGCAATTGAAAGATGAGGTTGAAAACCAAATTAACTCAATGATTTCACCTTTTAAGAAATACCTGCCTTTTATTTTGTCGGCTTTAGTCTTTTTAATTCTCTTTTCCGTCAAGGGCATTTTAGTTTCTTTGGTAGTTACGCTTTTTGGCTTAACGGTTTTAATACTACGATTAATTAAAGTGGTAAGACTAGAGAAAAAAGAGGTAGAGGCGGAAAGGCTAGTTATTTAGTTCCTCGTGCTGATATTTCCATGTTACAATTCGGCCATCGGCGCTTGTAGTTCAACTGGATTCACCCGAGCAAAATTTTTTGAAAATTTATGCGGGCAAGGAGCATTAGCTTCCGGAGCTAGGGGTTGTGGGTTCAAATCCCGCCGGGCGCACCAACAAAAAATCAAAAATCAAAAATCAAAGATCAAAAAATATATTAACTAAAGATGAACATCATATTAATTTTTCTCTGGATTTATTTAGCTATGATTGCCACTTCCTTTTGGGAGGCGTATGTCGAAGGCAGAAATCCCTGGGATAAAAGAAAAGTTGGTTGGAAAATAAGATTTGGCAAGTATGTTTTAACCGGCTATCACTTTTTTCTTTTTTGGGTTATGTGGCCGTTATTATTAACTTTGCCTTTAATAATTTACGGCTGGGATGCTAAACTTTTTGGCGTTTTGGCCTCGGCTTATTTTTCCGGCGCTGTTTTGGAGGACTTTTGCTGGTTTTTGGTTAATCCGGAAATTAAATTTTTAAAAGATTTTAATCCGCAGTTTGTTGATTATTTTCCGTGGCTAAAGATTGGAAAATTGCAAATTCCGTTGACTTATCTTTTGGGGATGGGAGTGGCTGTTCTATTTTGGATAATTTTTTGGAGATAGTGGTGAAATCATACAATTCTACTTGAACTTTTTTTTGAACGGAACTAACAAAGGAAATCGCCTAGTTGCTACCGTCCAACGACGGTTGCTCTGTAGGAAAACGCTCCGTGTGCTTTTCCGATTGCGCGCTCCGATTTCTTCGTGCGGAGTTTCATTTGCAAACAACAAAGTGCAAATACTCCACCGTTTTATTTGTTTTATAATCCCTATTTTCGTCTCTGTCTGCCTTGAATCTATTGTATTCTTTGGTGAAATATCCGTATTTGCCGCGTAGACCCATTATCTCTTTTATATCATCAAGCGTCATCAAACCTTCGTTGTTATAGCTCAAAAAAATATACTTTGTTCTTGCGCAGAGAATTAAATCTCTAAGTGCTTCCTTTGCTTTTGTTCTTGAGCAATAGAGCGATTTTTGATTCTCATATTCGCGCAATCCAGTTTTCCCGTGGATTTTCGGATTATCATATTTAGCAATTGTTTCCAAAATATGATAATTCGTTGCGTATTGGCGGTGATTGTATGGAGGATCAAGATATAAGATATCACCCTCAATCTTACGCGCAAGTTTGTTGATGTCCTCGTTAAAAACTTTGTGTTCTCGTTTGTTGACAATTAGCTCTGCAGGTTTTAACACGAATGGTCTTTGTGCCGTTCTTTTTAGTTGTTTCAGATAAGCACCATACACCGAAGCGGTGTTTGCGGATTTATCAATCGTTTCAAGAAGCGTGGCCAAAAGAAAATAATATTCATTAGGATTGATCAACGCTTCTCTTACCCACCTTTCGATCTCCGTTCTTATCGCGTCGCATCTCCTCCCGTTTTCATCTGAAAAATACTGACGTTGAGACCCCTGATTTTTTGTCCCGCCCAAACAGTAATTTTGGAATATAAAACCATTAATCCCTTTTAGGCTTGAAAGGTAATCGCAAACAAAGTTTTTTCTCTCCTCAACTTTAATATTTTTCAGTTTTGGCAGAACTTTTGCTAATCTTTGAAATTCTAAATGCGCGTGGTTTTCAATATAATGCTTATTAAGAACGAAACTATAATACTGAATATCATTAGCAATTACCGTGTACCCTTTCTTTTTGAAGTAAGAGCCAACGATACCGGTTCCCGCGAACAAATCACAAAAGACATGGCAGTTTTTATCAACCACTTTATTTATAGATTCATCTAAAAATTCTAACAAGGATAATTTACTGCCAATATAATTCATGGCTTATTTGATGATAAACATAACTTTTGCATGGGCAAGATATTGCGTTGAGTTAAAACTAAAATTTACCGGATCAAGCTGAACGTTTTGGTCGAAAAAATCGCTAACCAATCTTTTGACAAGCGGATAGTCCCTTTTTATTTTCCAGCTTTCGGATGGGTTTTCTCTATTATGGGTAATGATAAATAATCTATTTTCAGATCCAAATCGTTGCGCACCCTGAAGTCTATATAAATATTCGCACGCTAATACGGGATCATTTATCGCATCATCAATTGTTTTGCCGTCATATAACCACTCTTTCGGTAAATTGGTAACTTTTATATCAACTGGTTGCCCGTTCCATATTATGTCAACCCCTTTTACCTTTTTAATGATAGGAACGACATTACTATTTAAGCAAATAAGATCTTCTAAAAAAACTGTACTCCAATGGTTATACCAAGTACAAAGAGTGTAGGCTTCTATTACATTGTAAAGAGAGCCTCTTATTGCTCTGATAATATCATCAAACCTAAAATATTTTCTGACATAGTTAGTTTGTATGTATGCGTCAACAGTACCCTGAACCATCCCCCATATATGGGAGTCTACTTTGTTTAATTCCTCAACAATTGAAGTATGGTCTGCACCCGTTGTTGCTATCTCTTGATCCCTAATCTGTGAATATATATTTTTAATATACTGGTTTATTTGTTCAGATGAAATTCGACTATCATCGAAGGCGCTCAATATTCTCCTTATCATTTCAGTCATATCCGCCGAGGATTGAATTGCAAAAGAATCACAAAACTCCCTTAAGTATTCTTTCTTTAAAGATTTTAATTTAATAAAGTTTGCGTCCCTAATACTTAAAATAGGCATAGGTTAATTTTTAAATATTAAAATGTACTCGTGTTTAAAAATGTAGTAGTCGCTTGATAACGCCCGATATTTCCAAATTGCCTCTCTATTTTGTTTTGCGCGATTACCCTCCACATTTTTAATAATAATGCTTTTTAGCGTTAAACCCAACTTTTGCGCTTCATTCAAACAGTAAAATCCCAACGGAATCCATTTGCCTTGTTTATACATATCACCAATCACAATTGCCAAGTATCTATTTTTCTCTAATAGACCAATTGTGTTGTCAATAACAAGGGCAAAACCATTAAGAAAATCACGCAAGGACCTTGTGTTTGATAGATCCCTCTCGTGATTGCTAAATTTGATTATATTAGCATATGGCGGGTGTAAAATTGCGAGTTGTACATTTTTCTTTTCTCTGTGGTTTAGAATTTTGGTGATATCGGAAAAAGTATTTTTATCTGTACTATCGCCCGCAATAAGTTCCGCAAAGTAATTTTTATTGTCTACCTTGTTTTTGATGTATTCTATAAGGTCCGGTTGTATATCGATACCTACAAAATGCCTGCCTAGACTCTCTGCCTCATATGCTGTTGTTCCACTGCCAACAAATGGATCAAAAACAATATCGTTCTTTTTCGTGTATCGTAAAATCAACTGGCGCGGAATTTGTGGGATAAAATTGCCGTGATAAAAACCACTATGCTTCCCGGTTTTGTCTCTTTCGGGAATAATCCAAAGACTATCCGTCCAGATTTCTGACTCTTTCCAATTATTCAGATCTAGATCATTGAAAATTGGCATAAATTATTTCGTTAGTTCCTCAATACTAACATCAATGGCCTTCGTATTTTTCTTTAATGTATCGAGTGTTAGATTTTTATTCTTACCCGCCTCGATTTTAATAATCGTGTTCTTAGTAATATCTGAAAGGCGGGCGAACTTTTCTCACGAAAACCTTTTATCTTCTTGCATTTTCACAGTTTTTTTGATATTGGTGGCGCTACGGGGAATTGAACCCCGGTTTGGCGGCTGAGAACCGCCCGTCCTGACCGTTAGACGATAGCGCCATTTGTTTTGATTCTATCAATCTTTTCTTTGCTAGACAATTTTAATTTTTATGATTATACTAAGGGTATTGTTATGGTCCTCCTTCGCATAAAGCTTCGGCGGACCTAGTACGGAGGTGATTTTTATGTCAGATGAAAAAAAAGGGTTTGAGGTTTCTTCTTCATTGGCCATTATTATTGCCGGTGGCTTGATTGCTCTGGCAATCTTTTTAAAAGACAGTTCTGTTTTGGGAACGAGCAAAGGAAGCAACGGCTCAACTACTCCGGGCGTAACTCTAACGCCAACAGCAGCTACGGTTGCCCAAAGTTTAAAAGTTGGCGACAGCGTAACCTTGGGGAATTCTAAGGCTAAAGTGACGGTTTATGTTTTCTCTGATTTTCAGTGTCCTTATTGCGCGGCAGCAGAAGGAGCGGATAATGCTTTGGCTAAAAGTTTTAAGGCGCAAGGAAATTGGGAGGCATCTGAACCAAAGTTAAAAGAATACGCCAATGCGGGTAAAATTCTTTTGGTTTTCAAAAACTATCCGTTTCTGGGCAACGAATCCGGCTTAACAGCTAACGCTGCTATGTGTGCTAACGAACAGGGAAAATTCTGGGAAATGCATAGTTTGATTTTTAGCAAACAACCTAAAGACGCCAGTGGTAATCCGGAAGAAAACAAAGGCGCTTTTACCAATGATAGTTTAAAAGGCATGGCCCGCGATTTGGGATTGAATACGCAGAAATTCAACGATTGCTTGGATAAAAGCAAATACCAAGCGCAAATTGACAAGGAAAAGGCTGAAGGCGATGCCGCAGCCAAAGAATTGGGTCAGCCAGGTTTGGGTACGCCGGCTTATTTTATCAACGGCGAACTTACCTCCGGCGCGGTTCCTTGGTCAGTTTTGCAACCGCTAATTGATCAGAAGTTGAAGTAGTTAGATTTAGAACTTACTACACGCGGTAAAAACACGCGTGTGGTAAGACTGCCCATGAGAGTTGACAAAACTTTTGTCAAACAGGTAACGCTTTTAACCGGTACAACCGTGGGGGCGGGTATTTTTACCTTGCCTTACGCTTTTTCGCTGGTTGGTCCTCTTTTGGGATTGATTCTTTTTGCTTTAGCTTGGGGTTTGATTGTTTTTATCAATCTTTCCTATGCTTGGGTTGTGGTTAAAACAGAAGGAAAACATGAGTTGTCCGGTTACGCTTCTTTTTATTTGGGAAAGTTTGGAAAATTTTTGTCTGCGCTTCTTTTAGTAACTTTGAGTTGGGGAGCGCTTTTGGTTTATGCAAGTCTTTCGGGGTCATTTTTAGCGCAGCTTTTTAACTACCCTTATTTGCCTTTTATTTTTGGTTTGTATTATTTTGTGATTTTGGCGGCTTTGGTGCTTCTGGGAATTAAAGTTGTTGAGAGGATTGTTCTATTTTTAGTGCCGCTTTCTGTTGCCCTAATTTTCCTCTTTTTCCTTATTAGTTTGCCTAAAATTTCTGGGGACAATTTTTTTGCATTGCCTTTTACCAGTTTGAGCTTGAACGCCTTTAAGATTTTGAAGGTTTTTGGCGTCTACCTTTTTGCTCTTTCGGGCTTCACTATTATCAGCGATGTTTTGCATTTAGGGCCAGAAAAGAAAAAGGGGCTTCCGACAGTTTTGATAGGCAGTTTACTGCCGGCTTTGGTTTATTTGATTTTTACAATTTGTGTTCTCAGCGTTTCTGGTTCTAGTGTTTCAACTGACGCCTTATCAGGAATGGTTGGTAAAATTTCGCCTTTAGCTTTAACATTGCTCTTTTCATTGGGCGTTTTAACGATTACTACAGCCTTTTTGGGGATGGGGAACGTTTTAAAAAACATGTTTGAAAAGGATTTCAAAATACCTCATTGCTGGGCGTGGTTTTTTACGGTTTACCCGCCGCTCTTGGGATACCTGTTTTTAGAGAATAGATTTTTGGAGATTTTGGGTGTTATTGGATTTACGAGTACGATAATATTAATGATTATTGTGGGATTGACGTGGAGAAAGGTGAAGGGGCTAGGAGTTAGGGGATAGGGGCTAGTTAAGAAATGAAAAATATTAAAGACTATTTTGAACAAGCTAAAGAAGAACATTTTGCCATTGGCGCTTTTAACGCTGGCAATCTGGAGACCATTAAGGCCATTGTTCAGGCAGGGGTAAAGTTGAAGGCGCCGGTAATTATTGAATCATCGCATGGTGAAACTTCCTTTTTTGGATCCAAAAGGTTGGTAGATGTGATCCGTGATTTTAGAGAAGAATTGAACCACCCGATTTTTTTAAATTTAGATCACGCGCCAACCCTCAAGGATTCAGAAATTGGCATTCAAGACGGCTATGATTTAATTCATTTTGACGGTAGCAGTTTTTTGTTTGAAGAAAACGTAAAGATTGCCAAAGATTTAGTTCAAAAGGCGCATAAAAAAGGTTTGTTGGTTGAAGGTGAGATTGATAAAATCGTCGGTAGTTCATCCGCCCACTTTTCCGAAACAATTAAAAACATCCAATCCAGCGGCCAAAAAACTAATCCGCAAGAAGCCGCAGATTTTATAAAAAAAACCGGAGTAGATACCTTTGCGGCCTTTATCGGTAACGTGCATGGTTTTTATAATGAACCCAAGCGATTGGATTTAAAACTTTTAGAAAGTATTACTCAGGCGATGCCCAATACTTTTTTATCGCTGCACGGTGGATCAGGAATTCCGGCTGACGATATCACGAAGGCGCTACAATTAAATGTAGTAAAGATTAACGTTAATTCAGAATTGCGTATAGCTTACCGTCGGGCCTTGGAGGCAAGCTTGGAGGAAAACCCCACGAGTTTTGCAATTTATGAGTATATGAAGGGAGTAATTGAGGCGGTTCAAAGCGTAGTCGAAGAAAAAATTATGATGTTTGGATCAGAAGGGAAGGCCTGAAAGATGCTTGACATTGTAACCATTGGTCATTCCACCATCGACATTATTGCCAAAATCCCCGATGCTCACTTGCATTGCCGTAAGGATGAGAAAACGTGTGAACTTTGTTTTTCCTACGGGCAAAAGCTGTCGGCTGATTCAATTGATGAATGTATTGGCGGCAACGCTCCCAACGTGGCTATTGGCCTAAAGCGTTTGGGTTTTGAGACGAGCGTTATTTCAAATCTTGGCCAAGATGAAAAAGGTTTAAAGATTAGGCAGATCTTACAAAAAGAGGGCGTTGACGATTCTCATCTCAAAAATGACTCCTTTAATCCAACCGATGTTTCGCTGATTCTAAGTTATCAGGCGGAACGCACTATTTTGGCTCACCATTCCCCGTTTGTTTACTTAATGCCCCGTAGTCTAAAAACGCCGCAATGGATTTATTTGACTTCTTTGGGTAAAAGTTTTCACAAACTGTATGATGGTTTAAGAGATTATTTAGTTGAGAATAGCAATGTAAAATTGGCTCTGAATCCCGGTTTACAGGAGTTAAATTGGGGAGCCCAAGGCGCTCGCGGGATTTTAGAGAGAGCTGATATTTTGATTCTTAATAAAGAAGAGGCCGAAATTTTAGCTAAGGTTTCTAAGATTACTATAAGAGCCTTGGATTTGGGGTATGAACAAAATGGCACTAATGCGGTGAGATGGCTTTTGGAAGGGCTTAAGGGGTTGGGTCCAAAAATAGTAGTGATTACCGATGCCAAAAATGGCGCCTTTTCCTATGACGGGAATAATTTTTTAAAAATTAAACCGTTCCCGGCTGATTTAGTTGAAATGACCGGCGCCGGCGATGCTTTTTCTTCCGGTTTGTTAGGAGCTTTAATGAATGACCAATCATTGGCAGAAGCCTTGCGTTGGGGGGCAGGGGAGGCGGCTGCAGTTATTGGCAAAGTCGGCTCGACAGTCGGTCTGTTAAACAAAAAAGAATTGCGAAACCTTTTAAATTTGCAAAAAGAAATTACGGCCGAGAGTTTTTAGCTCCTTGGTTTTTCTTGATCCAACTACATATAATTATAGTTTAATTTATTTTATTTTATTTTATTTTATTTTACCTTCTACCAATTTGAGCAGAGGATTAGGGCCTCTAGCATTAGAATAACAAAAAGGCGAGGTGGGAATTGTGACTAATGCCAGTTATTCCCAACCTCGCCGACGAACCGTGATTACTGCAACGACGAACCTTTCCAAATTAACGCTCCGGTACTTGAGTAGATAGCCGTTTTTTCGCCAAAGTAAACGTAATACTTTTGGTGAAGGTCTTCCCAATACGGCAGGTCCATTGTTGTGCCGGATAGCTTGGTAATGTTGTTTCGCAACTCACCAAAACTAGTTCCATCAAGAACGATTGTATGCCAGACCCCGTTTACGATAATGGTCATATAGCGACTGGCACACGTCTTGTCATAGCGACAGTAAATGCTATCGTCCAACAGCGACAGGTTCTCCACTTTTTCCGTTCCTGTTGGCAAAACTACTGTCGTGGTAACTGTGGTTGGCATGCTTAAGCCGCATTGGAAATTCGTGCAATAGATTGTTCCCAACCAGATAACCAAACCACCAACGCACATCATCGCAATAAAAATAAGCGTAAACCAAAGCGTCCCTCTGTCTTTTTTCACTTTGTCCTCCTCAGGATTTGTGAGTAGAAAGCCTAGTTAAAGCTGTTACTAAGCCTTCCGATTTGAATTTGCTAGTGAGTTCTAAAACGAAGTGCAGCACCTCCAGGTAAAATACAACCTGGCAAGGGGGTGCATTTTGTGAACAAAACATATAAACATCTGAGTTTGGAAGAACGGGAAAAACTGTTTGTTTTGCACAA
>Ga0209211_10001731_pt1 | contig 40069 bp, 32 predicted proteins | sample RifGroA2_FD_183992 | JGI IMG/M metagenome (GOLD analysis project Ga0209211, IMG submission 183992) | Groundwater microbial communities from Rifle, Colorado, USA - Groundwater A2 (SPAdes) (version 2) | ecosystem: Environmental > Aquatic > Deep subsurface > Groundwater | place: Rifle, Colorado...
ACAATATTATAACACAATATTGTCAACAACCGACTAAAAAACTATTTCTATTTCGAAAGGCCGTTAATAATCCTTACTAATTTGTTAATAGGCTGTCAGTTTTATATTTCTTCGTGCGTTGCCCCTGCTGGAATTCTCCTTTTTAAAGGGAAGAGGAGAGAGGGGAGAGGAGTGAGGAAGAAGAGTGTTATATGGTCTCACACCTCACACCTCACTCCTCACTCCTGTTTCAGACTCCACTTTTCAGGGTTGTTAATCATAGAGATGAGCATCTTACGAACTTCATCATAACCTGACATTATATGTTCATATTCCGCATCCGAAATATATTTGCAATCCCTTGAGTAATCAAGCCAATCCTCTGTTTCAAACTCTTCACCCAGAGAATCAGTCAATTTGTTGACGAATGATTTTATGTATAATCTTTTCGCCCATGATTCTGCAATATTTGAGCTAACTGATCTTGAAGATCTCCTAATCTGATCAGTAAGAGAATACTTTTCTTCTTTAGGAAAGTTCTTTGAAAGTTCATAGACATCCATGGCAAGTTTATGAGCTTTCTGGTAAACAATAAGTTCTTTGAATGTACTTACCATAATTCTTGCATTAACTAAAAATAACCCACCCCTTGCCCCTCCTAAGGAGGGGAACTCTAAGCCCAAACCTTCCTCACTCCTCACTCCTCACTCCTCACTCCTCATTTATTAACCTTCGCCCATGTATCCTTTAACCCAACGGTCCGGTTAAAAATGAGTTTATCATGCTTAGAATCATAATCGACACAGAAATAACCCAGCCTCTGGAACTGAAACTTATCAAGTGGTTTTGCTTCAGCAAGTGATGGTTCAACCTTGCAGCCTGTGAGTACTTTCAGTGAACCGGGATTAAGGAGTTTCCTGTAATCATCCTCTTTCTGCCCTGCAGGATCTTCATGGTTAAAAAGCCTGTCGTAAAGCCGTACCTCTGCATCAACAGCATGCTCAGCTGAGACCCAGTGAAGCGTTCCTTTTACCTTCTTTTCTGAGGTTTTCCCTCCACTCCTGGTATCGGGGTCATAAGTACAGTAAACCTCTTCGATTGCCCCTGTTTTTTCATTCTTTTTAAACCCTTCGCACTTTATGATATATGCTCCTTTAAGCCGTACTTCCATTCCCGGAGCCAGACGAAAAAATTTATTAGGGGGATTTTCCATGAAATCATCCTGCTCGATATAGACTTCACGGCTGAACGGAACCATCCTTTTTCCCTGGCTTTCATCTTCCGGATTATTGATAAGCTCAACCTCTTCAATTTGTCCTTCGGGATAGTTTCTGATTATTACTTTCAGCGGATTAAGAACTCCGAAAACCCTGGGAGCCCTCATGTTAAGATCTTCGCGTATAGCGTGTTCGAGCAGTGATACGTCATTTATTGCCTCTACTTTGGTGTAACCTATAAGGTCGACAAATCTTCTGATTGATTCAGGAGTGTAACCTCTCCTCCGAAGTCCGCAGAGCGTTGGCATCCGGGGATCGTCCCAGCCGTTTACTTTTCCTTCCTGAACCAATTCAAGTAACTTTCTCTTGCTCATCATCGTATAAGTAAGATTGAGCCTGTTGAATTCGATCTGTCGCGGCCTGTAATCACCTGTCTTCAGCTGATCAATAAACCAGTCGTAAAGCGGGCGGTGCACTTCAAATTCGAGTGTACACAATGAGTGGGTGATTCCTTCAAAGTAATCGCTCTGTCCATGAGCAAAATCGTACATCGGATAAACCATCCATTTGTTCTCTGTACGGTGATGAGGCGTTTTAATTATCCTGTAAATGATCGGATCGCGCATATGCATATTCGGGGAGATCATATCGACTTTAGCCCTGAGTACGCGGCTTCCTTCCTCAAATTCACCTTCATTCATCCTGAAGAACAGGTTGAGGTTCTCTTTTACAGGCCTGGAGCGGAACGGACTTTCCATACCAGGCTGAGAGGGAGTGCCCTTCTGTGATGATATTATGTCAGCCGGCTGATCATCGACATAGGCAAGTCCTCTTTTTATGAGGTCAACAGCAAAATCGAAAAGCTTCCCAAAATAATCCGAGGCATAGTATTCCCTCTCTTCCCAGTCAAATCCCAGCCAGTGTATGTCTTCCTTAATTGAATCAACATACTCTACATCTTCCTTTATGGGATTAGTATCGTCAAATCGGAGATTGCATTTGCCACCATATTTCTGAGCCATTCCAAAATCGAGGCATATAGCCTTTGCATGCCCGATATGAAGATATCCGTTAGGTTCAGGGGGAAAACGCGTGTGAATTCTGCCGTCATTTTTTCCCTCTTTCAGATCATCCGAAATGAATTGTTCAATAAAACTTATTGAAGGTTTCTGTTCCTCTTTTTTTTCCTCAGCCATCCTAAACAAAATTTAGAGTACAAAAATAGGATGATTTTGAGATGATTTGCCCTGCAGGGAACTATATTTTATTTTCCATCTGCGTATATCTGCGGAATCAGCAGGAAATTTTTGCTTTTTACCAGCAGATCCCGCTGATAAATTGTAGTACACCGCTGGCGCGGATTTAGCGAAGCGCAATCCGTACCATAAGTTTTAAGGCACCAATTACAACCGACCGAAGGGAGCTCGCCGAAGGCAAATTGGCGCCAGCAAGAATTAAATCCGTGATTTGTCAGGATTGAGATACTCTTTCAGTGCGTTTACATATTCTGTAAACTTCTCTCTTCCCATTGATGTAATTCTGCAGAGAGTCTGAGGGTAGTTATTCCTGAACTTCTTTTCAACCTCAATATAGCCTGCCTCCTTAAGTTTTGTTATCTGGATACTCAGGTTTCCCGCAGTAGCCCCTGTCTGTTCCCTGATCCAGGTGAATTCTGCTGCCTCTGAATTCATCAGAAGCGATATTACTGCAAGCCTTAATTGTGAGTGCAACAGGGGATCAAGATCCTTAAACTTTATCATTGTCAGTTTTTCTTTTAAGAAGATAGCCTGGAATCAGATAACCGGTTAACATTGCAACCGGAACAGACAGCATTGCAATCTCCTGACCTCCGAAATGGGCTGCCAGGGCAAACAACCAGAAAGATATACCACCTGCAATCAGCGGCCTGAATCTGATAATAAATCCTGAAATAAAAGTTGGAATTGCGGCAACTGTAAGGATATAAGGACCGAATGAGCCCATCCTGTCAGATAACAGGATAAACAATACTATTGATGCAATCAGGAATGCCATCCATGTCCATGTATAAATCATCTCGGCATATGTGTGTACAGTAGCTTTTTTGCCTTTGATGAAGCCATAGAGAAGGGATACAAATACACCAGGTATTACAAAGAACCAGATATACCATGGAGTTGCATAGTCACTGAATTTGAACAGAAGGTATTCTGAAAGGCTGCAGAATACTATAAGCCATCCCCAGAATAACAGGTGGAAGCTCCCCTGCCGGATATTGAACTTCGTTTTGTTTATCATGTCTGTGATAATCCTCAGGCTCTCTTCTCCTGTCATATCTTTTTCCATTGTTTCCATAATTATGTGTATTTTTATAAATGGTTAAAATTGAACGTAAACATATTGCAAATATAAAGTAGTTTATAGTATAAACCAAATTAATTTGAGATTATTTTCACTGAATTTTCTATTTTATTTATTATTAACCACCCCCAAACTCCCCAAGTTTTGCTCTGCCGAAGCGGCTACGCGAAGGCGAGGGGGGCTTAGTGTGAAGGCAAGTCCCCCCCGGGGGATTTAGGGGTATAAAGAAACAATATGGGACTTATTCAGATCGAAGGCATGGAGTTTTACTCCTTTCATGGCCATTTTAAGGAGGAGAGGATTGTTGGTAACAAATTCATTGTTGATCTTACAATCGAAACCGATATGAAGATACCGGCAGAGAGCGATAATTTAAAAGATGCCGTTAACTATCAGCGGGCTTACCAGATTGTGAAGCAGGAGATGGAAAAGAAATCCTATCTTCTTGAACATATTGCCGGAAGGATCCTCGATGCCCTCTGGTCCGAAATGGAGGGGATTAAGAAAGCAACTGTTAAGGTCTCTAAAATGAATCCGCCAATGGGAGGGAAGATTGCTTCGGTAAGTGTTGTTATAAGCAAATAATCATAGAAACAGCAACAATGATGTAGCCAGGGTCGCAAAAATTACAAAAAACCTGTATACTCTTTCCGGAAGAAGTTTTACAATATAAATTCCGATAAAGAACCCTGTAGCTATTACGGGAACAGCAATAAGATCGAGTTTGAGAGTGGTCATTGTAATATTTTTCCACACGAGGGCCTGCAATGGCAGCTTTCCCGCATTTAGTATCAGAAAAAGCCATGCACTTGTTCCAATGAACTCTTTCTTGGGAAGGTGCATTGACAGGAAGTAGAGTGTAAAAACCGGACCTGCTGCATTCCCGATCATTGTTGAAAATCCTCCAGCCAGTCCCATCACTGATGCAAAAAAATGATTTTCAGGAATTTCTGTACCCTTTTTCTGCCGGAGGTCATTTGCCAGCATTAAAATGAGCATAATCCATACTATGGTCAGAAGAATCATTCTGAACTGATTGTCATTTATAAGGTTACCGAGAATAAGGGCGATGATTATCCCTGCAACTGCCCAGGGGATAACCCTGATAATATGTTTCCATACTGCATGACTTCTGTAATAGACAACAGCCATAATATCGGCAGTAATTAGCATAGGCAGGATCACCCCAGTTGATTCCCGGGCTCCGAAAATAAGTGCCATCATAGGCACCATGGCCAGTCCTAGTCCGCTCAGGCCTGCCTTTGACATTCCTATGGTCAGCGCTGATAAAAGGAATAGAATGAATAAGCCCGGGGTAAGATCGGGATGGAGGGATTGAAGGACTGAACTCATCTGCTGATTGAGGGATTACCTGGTTAAGGCAAAGGTTTCTGGCATCTGAACATGATTAAGAATTAATTTGTTCTATTATAGACTTTCCGGCATTCTGACAATCAGTTTCGCTGATATTAAAAATAACCGGCTCTCTGAGATTCCATTTTTTTATCACTTCGGCTACATATATATCCCTGACTGTCAATAAAATATGATTTGACGGTTTTCCCAGCAAGGCATTGATACAATCTGACCATCCGTTGTTCTGAATCTCCAGAAGCCCGACCTCATCAATGATAACAAGCTTGTTTTCGTTGTTAATGAGGGAGTTTATTATCTTCTTACCTTCCACAAGACCTTTTTCACAGATATTGAATTTTCCTATCTTTCCGCCTCTGCACTCTCGGTCCTGTCTGAGGAATTCTTTCTTCTTGCCTGTTACGATGTTAACAAGATCATAACCGGTAGTCACAGAACCATCCATGATTCGCTCCGAAAGTATGCCTCCGGCTTTAATATTGTTGATATTGAGAAATTCAATTAACATTTTTACAAAAGTTGTCTTTCCTCCCCTTATCGATCCGGTTACAATAAACACTTTCTGACCCGGAACTACTCTCCCCTTTATTTCATTCAATCGCATGTCTGCATGCGATATCACCTGGTAAAAGATTGACACCGGATTCTTAACAAGACTTTTGAAATCCGGTATATTAGCAATAAATAGCGGGAGGCTTTCAGCCGAAAGCTCAAGAGCCAGGGGAAGATTTTTAAATGAGGTTTTTAAAAAAAAGCTCCTGATAACAGGATTGTATAATTCGGTCCCTGTTACTGCAAAACCTACTATGATCATTGCTGCCCTGAAATTCATCTGTATCCCTGTCAGCAGACCTTTCAACAGCGAATTCTCACCAGGCTGAGCCTCTGTAAAAACAAAGGCGGTAACCAGCGTGATAAATACAAACAGGATCCAGAACCCGGGCTTCGAGAGCTGGCGCAAAGCCCTCTTATACCTTACGGCCCATATAATCACAATTCCTGTTATAGCCAGGCTCCATACAACCCAGGTTGTTCTGCTTAATAAAATGAAAGAACAGATGATCAGACCAACATTAATTAAAAGCCAGGTGATAGAATAATTAAATTCCTTTCCTGTATTGCGGGGGACTTCCCCGGATGGCTTGTTAATTTTTACGTGCAAATCGCGGACCGGCTGTCTTAACATTTTCCTCCCGACTCTGATCCCTGTTACAGCAGCCAGCAGACCGAACAAAGCATATAGGACTAAGAGAATGATGACCGGTATCCAGACAATATCCGTCTCGATACTAAGCTGCTTCCGGGCAAGATTCAAAAGATCAGTGTATACCCCGATGATATTCGATCCGTAAAATATTATGTAGTTGAGGATCTTCTGAACCAGGTTCCACGACATGGCCAGCATTGAACCAATTGCAAATCCGGCAACCGTCCTTCCTAAAAGCCTTACGGATAACTCCAGCAGAAATGCTTCGGTGAAAATGGCTATCATGGGACCGAAAATCACCGCACTGGGCGACATGGTTTTCATCAGCGCGCATATCAACCCGGCACGCCAGAAAAGCCCCTTTTCTGTCCAGGTGTAACTTATCGATATCAGAATAACAATTCCGATCGCTGTCAGTATATTGCCACTGAAAGGCACCTTAAGATTATGCAGAAAGCTGCCAAGAACTATTTCCGATGCGGCCCAGATTGTCCCAGCGATTGATGCCTTAATCCACTTTTCACTTATTCTGTGCTCCATCTCACTTTATGATGCAGATTTTCTGTGCGCAATATTCAAACAGGTGAAAACCTGTGCCACCTTCACTAACTATATCGAACAGAATTTCAGGTTTTGTGATTTTTACAGCTCCGATGATGCTTACTTTATTTTCAAACAAGATATCGGGAATTATGCTGCTCGAAGGTCCGGTCACTATAACCTGAGAGCCGGAAGATATTGAAAACAGCAGATCATCGATCGTACTGTTAACAAGAGTCTGACCTGTGATAATAACTATATCCGATAGCGGAATAACTGATTTGAATTTCCCGGCCGGGATAAAGAATTTCCGGTATTCTGCCGGAAGAGCCTCTTCATTCAGTTCCAGTACATACAATTTATTTTGCGTTTCTGAAATTTTCCTTATATATGAATGAAAAGCTCCGACAACTGTAATGGTTTTCTTTGAGTCAAGATTAACTAACTGAATGGGATCCTTATCTTCAATGATCTTATAATTCCCTGATGAAATAAACTTTGAAGAGATGGCATTTAAGACTGCCATTTTCAGTGAAAAGAATGTGTTTGACTTTTTCTCTGATTCAAAGATATCCATTACTTTTTGTCCCCTGATTTTCAGAGGTGTAAAATCACCGAAATCCCTGCTGCTTTTTGCACAGAAAGGCTGGTCATCTGTTAATGTGGCGGAAGCACCGATGCTTCCGTCAGATAACCTTACAGCAGTGAGGTATGTTCCAATTCTCACATCAGATATTGACAGCTCTTCAAGCCGGTTTTTATACCTGCTTTTTAACAGGTTGTATGTATCCTCTATAATCATTCAGATCTTCTTTGCTTCCGGTAACGCCGGATCAGATTATTTGTTGAAGTGTCATGCCTTGGTTCAGGCTCCGTTTTGCTCTCGAGTTCAGGAATGATACGCTGAGCCAGCACCTTGCCCAGTTCCACTCCCCACTGGTCGAATGAACCTATGTTCCATATTGCACCCTGGGTGAATACAATGTGTTCATAAAGTGCAACAAGCTTGCCAAGTACCTCTGGTGTAAGCTTTTGGGCCATAATGGTATTTGATGGCCGGTTGCCTTCAAAAACCTTATGTGGAGCAAGCCATTCCGGTACACCCTCTGACCTAACCTGCTCGGGAGTTTTTCCGAAGGCCAGGGCCTCTGCCTGGGCGAATACATTTGCCATCAGAATATCATGGTGCCTGCCGATGTTATTTAGCGGCTCGGCAAAAGCAATAAAATCACATGGGATAAGCCTCGTACCCTGGTGTATTAACTGATAAAAAGAGTGCTGTCCGTTAGTGCCGGGCTCACCCCAATAAATGGGACTGGTCTGATAATCCACCTCAACTCCATCGAGCGTGACATGCTTTCCGTTGCTTTCCATTGTAAGTTGCTGAAGGTATGCAGGGAATCGTTTAAGGTATTGCTCATAGGGGAGGACTGCGACAGTTTCCGCACCGTAGAAGTTCGTATTCCAAATACCAAGAAGACCCATTATTACGGGCAGATTAGATTCAAACGGGGCAGTACGGAAATGCTCATCCATCTGATGGAAGCCATCGAGCATCGCTCTGAAGTTCCGGGGTCCGATGGCGAGCATTGTGGCAAGACCAATTGCGGAATCCATTGAATACCTGCCGCCAACCCAGTCCCAGAAACCAAACATATTCGCTGTGTCTATACCAAATTTCTCCACTAATGCAGCATTGGTTGAGACTGCGACAAAATGTTTAGCTATCGCCTTATCATCTCCTTTGAATGCCTTCAGTAACCAATCACGGGCTGTGAGAGCGTTAGTCATTGTCTCAATGGTTGTGAAAGTCTTTGAGGATACAATAAAGAGAGTTTCTTCAGAATTCAGATCAATTACGGCTTCAGCAAAGTCCGTTCCGTCGATATTCGATACAAACCTGAAAGTCAGCGAACGGTCACAATAATACTTAAGTGCTTCGTATGCCATAACAGGACCAAGGTCTGATCCTCCAATACCAATATTGATTATATTTCTGATACGTTTGCCACTATATCCCTTCCATGAGCCACTTCTGAGCCTGTCAGCAAAATCTGTCATTTTCTCAAGTACTTCATGTACCTGGGGCACCACATTTACGCCATCGACAATTATGGATGCGTTTTTGGGTGCACGCAATGCGACATGCAAAACTGACCGGTTCTCGGTAATATTGATTTTTTCACCATTGAACATAGCATCTATGTGGTCTTTAAGACCAGATTCTGTTGCAAGATTGAGGAGAAGACGGAAAGTCTCATCGGTTATCCGGTTTTTTGAATAATCCAGAAAAAGACCTGCAGCCTCAAGTGTCATTTTCTCGCCACGTTTGGGATCTTTTGTGAAAAGATCCCTGAGATGTGGTATCCCATTCTTTTGATTAGCCGCGAGGGCTTTCCATGCCTGTTTACTGGTTAATTGATTATTTTTTGAAGTCATTGGTAAATTCCATTTATGGGTTTTTCATTTAACCTGATTATTTCATAAATTTAAAACTAAACATAAAAATTGATTTTTGACATGTAAAGATTATTCATGTATGAAAAATTCCTCATTCCCTTTATTATACCAGGTCAACACCCGGGTGTGGTTAACTGATCTGTCCCGGAAGACAGGTCGCAAGGCAACACTGGATGATATTGCAGATTCAGAACTCGATAAGCTTGCCGCCAGCGGTTTTGAATGGATATGGTTTCTGAGCGTATGGCAAACAGGCGAGAAAGGGAAAGGTATATCAAGGCAGAATAAGGGATGGAGAAAGGAATTTGTGGAGACTCTGCCTGACCTGACTGAGGATGATATTGCCGGATCGGGATTTGCCATAAGCCGGTATAAGGTATCTCAGGAACTGGGAGGTGATGCTGCGTTAGCCCGCCTTCGGAATCGCCTCATTCAGAGAGGATTGAAGCTGATGCTCGATTTTGTTCCTAATCATACCGGACCGGACCATGAGTGGGTCCCCGGGCACCCTGATTTCTTTATACGTGCTGAAGAATCTGATCTGGAGAAGGAACCCGGAAATTTTACAAGGATCAAACTTGATGGGGGAGAAGCCATTTTTGCTCATGGCCGGGATCCATTCTTTCCCGGCTGGCCTGATACTCTTCAGCTCAACTACGGAAATCCGCTGTTGCAGGAGGCTATGATAAATGAACTTAAGAGGATTGCCGGACAGTGCGACGGGGTACGGTGCGATATGGCAATGCTTGTCCTGCCTGATGTGTTTGAAAGGACATGGGGTATAAAATGTCAGAATTTCTGGCCTGAAGCAATACGGCGTGTCCATGAGGTAAATGCTGATTTCCGTTTTATGGCAGAAGTTTATTGGGACCTGGAATGGACACTCATCCGGAATGGATTTGATTACACCTATGATAAACGTTTATATGACCGTTTAAAAGAAGGCCATGCAAAACCGGTCAGGGAACATTTCTTTGCAGGATTGGATTACCAGAGTAAAATGGCCAGATTCCTTGAAAATCATGATGAACCACGAGTGGCTGCTGATTTTTCACCCGGTATGCATGAAGCTGCGGCCATTATTACTTTTTTATCTCCCGGTCTTCGCTTTTTCCACCAGGGCCAGCTGGAGGGAAGAAAGAAGCGAATCTCTCCTCATCTTTTAAGGGCTCCTGAAGAACCCGTAAATGATAAGCTGGAAGCATTCTATAAAATACTTATTGATATCTTGCACAGACCGGTATTCCTAAACGGGAAATGGCAATTGCTTGATTGCGAGCCTGCTTGGGAAGGAAATCCGACAAACGATTGTTTTATTTCATTCGCATGGCATGGCAGCGGTGATGAAAGAATGCTGATAGTTGTGAATTATTCCCCAAACCGGGCCCAGTGCTTAATAAAACTTCCGTTTAATGATCTTCATAACAACTCGTGGTTATTGCACGATGAAATTGGAGACTATAAATATATCAGGGAGGGAAGTGAACTGCAGACAAAAGGTTTTTATCTTGATGAGCCTGCATGGAGAATTTATGTATTCTCTTTGCAGTCAGACATGTCACCATGACCTTTGATTTCATAGTTTTTTTCAGATATCCTCAGGCTGAGTGTTTTATCTGAAAGGTTAGATATTCTGATATTGCTTGTTGTAACTTTTACTTCGAACAGTATCTCCCTGAACCTGGCATGAAAAGAATAAGATTTCCACTGTTCCGGGATTAATGGATTAAGTGAGACCCTGTCGGATATTATTCTCATACCTCCGAATCCTTCGACTATTGCCAGCCATGCCCCGGCCATGCTTGTTATATGCAGTCCGTCAGACACTTCCCTGTTATAATCATCCAGATCGAGCCTGGCTGTGCGAAGGTAAAGCTCATATGCTTTCCTTATGTTTCCGATCCTTGAAGCAAGGATAGAATGAACACAGGCTGAAAGTGAGGATTCATGCACCGTCATCGGTTCATAAAAATCGAAGTTCCGCTTAATGGTTTCCGTATCATAATTCTCTTCAAGGAAGTATAGTCCCTGTAAAACATCAGCCTGTTTGATGAAACATGATCTGAGAATTCTGTCCCACGACCAGTGCTGATTGATCGGTCTCTCTTTTTTTGGGATGCTTTCAGCAGGCTTCAGCTCTTTATCCAGAAAACAATCCTGCTGAAGAAATACTTTCCGCTTTTCATCAAACGGGAAATGCATGGTTTTAGTTATCTCCTCCCATCGCATTGTCTCTTCCTTCACTTTAAGGCTGGTCCCTGAAATGATTTTTTTCAGAGCTGCAGGATTATTCTTTTTAAGATCTGCTATATTTCTGAGGGTATATATCAGTGTCCATACAGCGATTGTGTTAGTGTACCAGTTATTGTTTACATTATTCTCATACTCATTTGGCCCTGTTACCCCGAGTATAACATACTTCCCCAGGTTTTCAGAATAAGTGGTACGCTGGCTCCAGAAACGGGATATTCCGATTAAAACTTCAAGCCCATATTCTGCAATATACCCGGTATCGCCGGTATGCCTGATATAATTGTAAATTGCAAAAGCAATTGCACCGTTCCGGTGAATCTCTTCGAATGTTATTTCCCATTCATTGTGGCATTCTTCACCATTCATTGTTACCATCGGATATAGAGCCGCGCCATCCCTGAATCCAAGCTTAGCCCCGTTTTCAATACTCTTCTGCAGGTGCTTGTACCTGTATATCAGAAGGTTCTTTGCCACTTTCATAGGGGCTGTCTTAAGAAAGAAGGGGAGTGCAAATGCCTCTGTATCCCAGTAGGTACTTCCTCCGTATTTTTCGCCTGTAAATCCCTTTGGCCCGATATTCAGTCTTTCATCCTTTCCCGTATATGTCTGGTTAAGATGGAAGATATTAAATCTTATTGCCTGCTGGGCAGCTATATCCCCTTCAATAACAACATCGGAAGCTGACCAGATCTTTTCCCACTCTTTCCTGTGACTTTCAAAAAGACGGGTGTATCCTGTCCTGAGAGCAAAAGCCGTCCTGTCTCCAACCACACTGACCAGCTTGTTCTTATCATGGTTAAGTGAAGACTGCACTGAAACATATTTGTAAATAGCAAGCTCATCACCTGCTTTGAAATTTATTTTTATCCTGTTGGCTGTATAACCATCTCTTGAAATGACTTCCGGGGATATTTTTATAATTTTCCCGTTCTTATGAATAACATACCTCATGCCTGTTGTGACATGGAAATCTGTCTTAAGTGTAGCGGATGTTATTATTCCTGCTCCCGATTCTGCACTGTTAAAAACATCCTTCCAGAACTTTTCTCCATAATTGGTGTCCTCATTCCTTACATCACCATCGAGATAAATATTAAATTCAGCTGATCCGTCGAAATCCAGGGATTTTACCGAATATCTTATTATGCCAAGGTCATTATCGGCCATGCTCAGAAACCGGCGCGTGTTTATTTCAACGGATTTTCCTTTTGATGGATAATAGATAAAGCTTCGTTCCAGGTAACCCTCTTTCATGTTAAGTACTCGGGTGAACGATCCTATTTTCGATTTTGCAAGATCGAGTGTCTTTCCATCGATCGAAAGATCTATACCAGTCCATTTAGGAGCATTCAGGACTTTTGCAAAATATTCGGGATAGCCGTTTTTCCACCATCCGACTCTTGTCTTGTCAGGGTAGTAAACACCGGCAACATAGCTGCCCTGAAGTGAATCGCCGGAATAATTTTCCTCGAAGTTTGCTCTTTGCCCCATATGGCCATTGCCTATTGAAAATATGCTTTCCGCCTCCCTGTTTAGTTCAGGATGGAAGCCTTCTTCAATTATAAGCCATTCATCATATTTAAATAAGTTATTCATTCCCAAGCCGTTTTTCAAGATCAGACAGTTTATTCAGATCCATTTCAGAGAGTCCTTTTATAACCATATGAGCATCTTTCAATATTTCTTTTTCACCAATACCTATACAGATCATCCCGGCATTCAGAGCTGCTTCAACACCTGCATATGCATCCTCAAACACTACGCACCTGCTTGCTTCAACGCCAACCATTTCAGCTGCTTTAAGAAAGACTTCCGGATCAGGCTTTGCTTTATGAACTGAATTCCCGTCAGCTACAGCATCAAAAACATCCTTCAGTTTAAGCTTTTCCAGGATCAATGGAGTGTTCTTGCTTGCGGAACCCAGGGCAACTTTTATATTTTGGCTTTTAAGATCATCAATGAAATCCAGTGTACCGGGCAGGATTTCCTCAGGTGTCATCCTGTTTATGTATTCAAGGTACCATTTATTCTTCAGAGCTGCCAGCTTCTCCTTTTCGGATGCACTAAGTTTCTTCCCTCCGATCTCAAGGATTATATCCAGCGAAGCTATTCTGCTTACCCCTTTCAGGTGTTCATTATCTTTTTCGGTGAATTTTATTCCAAGATCGTCAGTGAGCCTTTTCCATGCCATAAAATGATACCTGGCAGTATCAACAACCACCCCGTCGAGATCAAATATGCAGGCTTTTGTCCGTAGTTGCAAGCGGCCGGATGTGGATTTTGTTTTATTTGTATTATTTTTCTCCATTATCTTCTTCTGCTTCTTATGCTTCCGGTACTGGATGAAGATGAAGTGGCTGATGCTGATGGGTTTGCTGCCAGAACAAAGATCGATAAAAGACTATTTTTCATGATATTATAAAATATATTTGATTGAAATTCTTCTCAAAAGTACAAAAATACTATCAGGAACTGAAGATTACTTTCTTGCCGGCATTGCTCCTGCAGCGAAGAAATACCAACCCTGGCAACTTATCCTGGAGGCGAAAATAATGCTGCCGAAACATTAATAAAAAAGCCCCCAGATTTACGACTGAGGGCTTTTTTGCAACTTTAGATGTTTTTGATTTCATCATAAGCGCCGAATCAAAGTACGGTAATCTTTTAGCTTAGGGCAAGTAATTGCGATTATTTATGTCAACGGATTTAGGCCTCTCGTCAAATATTTTAACCAGGGTTTAATATTTCTGATAGGGGTTTGAACTAATGTGTTCTTATTTAGGTTATATAAGAAGTATATTTATTTAAGAATTCTCCTTTGATATATTTTTAAAAATTATCCCTATTTGTTAAAAAAAAATTATGAAGTCATTACTATACGATTTCTCCTTTCTAAACTTTTGATAGGACTAACCAAAAATGGTAAGGTTCAATAATTACAGGATTTTTATGAACATAAAATACACAATTAAAATGACATAATGATTTTGTTTCGGTGAGCCAGTTCATACAGGTCTTTCATTGAAGAAAACTTGCATACCTGAGGATTGCTATTTGGTTTCGCAACTACATTCCTTCCCTTTAACCTTTTCAAAGGCTTCCTTCCCTTCAGTTACGGAAAAATAAATTAGACCCACAGCACCAATAACATCGGCATAGGCAAAGCCTGTGAGTTCGTAAACAAGACTTGAAAAAAGCAGAACCAATGACATATAAACGCAAACCTTGGTACAATTGGCATCCGCAATTATGGGTTCAGAATGTAACTTTTTACCAATGTTTTTTTTTGCATTCATAAGCCAAACCATTACTACAATTGAAACCGATGATATTATTACTCCCCAAAGTGTGGTTTCAGGCTTGTGATGCTTAATAAGATTTAATACAATACCTGCAAGTAAACCTGCTGATAAAAGATAGAATGCTGTACCGGTAATTTTTAAAGCTGTTATCTCGAACATGCTTTCAGGACTGTCTGGATTGTGTTTAATCCGTAATATCATTATTGCAATACCAATCCCTGACATTACTTCAATAAAACTATCCACACCAAAACCAAACAAAGTAAGTGTTTCATCTGTATAACCCAAAAACATTGATACAATCCCTTCAATAATGTTGTAAGCGATAGTAAACAGACTTAACCTGTAAGCCTGTCTGTAAAGTCTTTTTTCTTTTGATTCCATTATTAAGAGTAATTCGCTACATCTTCAACATTGAAAAAATGGTTTCGTTCATTTCAAGGTATTGTATATTATGTGTATTTCTATTTAAGCAGGGGAAATTTATTGATACTTGTTTAATTCCACAATGGTATTGTTTAGATTTCTGTCTAACTCCAATAATTTGTTAAAACTTTCATAGGAAAGGGAGAGTTCATAAATATATTCAGCTAACGAAAGTTCTCCTTTGTCCAATGCTTTTTGTAACAGTATGAAGTTATTTAATAACTGCAGGTTCGTGCGATAATCATTTATACTATTTTGTAAACTTATCGACTTTGCGTGAAGTGCTTTTAAATTGTTGTAGAATTTCAGTTTGGTATCGTATTCCGCACTTTGAATAGCGATGGATTTTGCTTTTGCATATTTCACGGCATTTTTATTCTCCAGCAATGGGATTGAAAGACCGATTGTAATTCCCTGAAACTGCTGCCCTACAACATCTTCGCTCATATAACCTGCGTGAAATTCAGGTAAGCCTAAAGCTGTATTTAATTTTTCCTGCTTCTGGCTGATTGTAATTTCCTGCTTCAACCATTGCAAAACAGGATTATTTTGTTCCGCTTGAATATACCATTGTTCGAAGTCGGTGGAAATAGTTTGTAACTGAAAAACACTATCTGTAAACTCAATAAAAATACCACCATTAAGGCTTTTTAATTCAGACAATAATACATCACGTTCAATTTCAATGGATTCTGCATCTTTCGTAAGGTTCAGTAAATTTACCTGTGCTTTGTTATACTCCAGAATACCTGCATCACCAATTTCATATTTTGATTTATAGGAATTAGTAATATTTTGTGCATTTGTAATCCTTTTCAATAGCTCTGATTTTAAGGCATTTTGATAAATTAGATCATTGCAGACTAATCGGGTTTGCATGAAAATTAATTTGCGTTGTTTCTGGTATTCCAGTTCAACCTGTTCATTCTGGAATTCCGCGATTTGACTCCGGTAAACGTAGGCTGATGGAAAATCAAATGATTGTAACACACTTATGTCTGTGCGGTTTCCAATATTTTCCGGACTTCCCCAAAGATAATTAAATGCAAATTCCGGATTTTTCAGGTATAATCCGGTTTTATTTCCGATTCGTTCTGCATCAGCATTCTTTCTGAGCGCTGAAAGTGTGGTGTTATTTTTTTCTACTTCGGTAATAATATTATCCATACTATTTTGCGAAAAGAGTTCTGCTCCAAACAGTAAAATACTGTTAAGAAGTATAATTATGATTTTCATATATTGTCATTTTTTAAAATTCCACGATTCCTGAGTGAGCTATATACAATTGGAACGATGTAGATATTCAATAGAGTGGATGTTATCAATCCACCGAGAATTACCTTTGCCATTGGACTTTGAATTTCGTTTCCTGCAAGATTACCTCTTAGAGCCAGAGGAATAAGTGCAAGGGCAGCCGTCAAAGCGGTCATTAATATTGGATTAAGCCTGTCTGCTGAACCTTTCGTAATAGTTTCCATCAATGATACACCATTTTGCTGCAAATGTTGATAATGTGAAACAAGCAAAATACCATTTCGTGTAGCTATCCCAAAAAGTGTTATGAAACCGATGATTGCCGGAATGCTGAGAATACCTGAAGTGAAATAAATTGCAAATACACCACCAATTAAAGCTAAAGGTAAATTGAGAAGGATAATCCCTGCCAGTTTGAAGTTTTTAAACTCCTGAAACAACAATAAAAATATTATCAATAATGCTATCAGTGAAGTAAGCATAAGGGTTTGGGATGCTTTAGCTTCGCTCTCGAACTGACCACCATATTCAATCCTGTAACCTTCCGGTAAGGTTATCGTTTCGTTAATGTTTTTTTGAATTTCCTCAACTGAACCTCTTAGGTCACGTCCTGCAACATTAGCTGAAATAACAATTTTGCGCTGAACATTCTCACGACTAATGGAACTCGGACCTGACACCGATACAATATCTGCCACCTGTTCAAGCGGAACTTTTTTCCCGTCATGAGTATCTATGAGTGCTGAGCTGATGCCATCTATGGTTTCTGTATAATCTTTATCGAGTCTCAATACCAGACCGAAACTACGTTGCCCTTCGTAAATGTCAGATAGTTTTTCTCCGCCAAATGCTACATCAACAAATTCGTTAAATTTCTGAGTCGTTATTCCATATTGAGCAAGCATATCACGATTTGCTCTTATTTGAATTTGTGGAATTTCAATCTGCTGGTCAACATTTACATCAACCAAACCTTCAATATCAACTATTGACCTTTTAATTTGATTCCCAATTGCAAACATTTTATTTAGGTCAGAACCAAATAGTTTGATAGCTATATTGGCTCTTGTTCCTGAAAGCATGTGGTCTATCCGATGTCCAAGCGGTTGCCCTACAGTATATGCAATTCCGGGGATTCCGGATAATGTGTTACGCACATCAGCCATAAATTCTTCTCTGCTGCGTTCCTTTAATTTGAAGTTGATATCAATCTCAGCACTATTAGTTGTTTGTGAATGTTCATCCAGTTCTCCCCGACCTGTTCTTCGTGCTGTGCTTGAAACTTCGGTTATAGTTAATAACTCCGATTCCGCAAGATTTCCAAGTCTGTTACTTTCTTCCAAAGATGCTCCCGGTTTAGTAATAACTGAAAGAGTTAATGAACCCTCATTAAATTCAGGCAGGAAACTTCGTCCCATCGATGACATGGCAATTAACGAAATAACAAATAATCCCAATGTCGAAAACACAATTGCTTTTTTGTGTTTAAGTGACCAGACAAGTGATTTTTCGTAGTAAAATGTAAGCTTGCGTACCAACCACTTCTCCTTCTCGTTCTTAGCCAGATATTTTTCGTTTGATAGCAGCATCTTTGACAGTAAAGGAGTAAGTGTCATGGCGACAATAAGTGAAACAAAAAGAGATACAATAAAAGATATACCAAGCGGTTTCAACATCCTGCCTTCCATTCCGGAAAGAAAAAACAGAGGAATAAATGCCACGATAATAATCATTGTAGCAATGAGTATAGAAGCTCTGATTTCTTTTGATGCCTCGAAAACAACCGTAAATGCCGATTGTTGTTGGTCAATCGGTTTCTGCCTGTTTTGCCGAAGGCGTTTATAAACATTTTCTACATCAATGATGGCATCGTCAACCAATGCCCCAATTGCAATTGCCATACCACCAAGGCTCATCGTATTAATGTTCAGTCCAAGCATTTTCAACACGATTATTGCACCAAGCAGGGATATCGGTATTGCAAGGAGAGATATAAGTGTAGTTCGAAAACTGCCTAAAAAAATGAACAGGATTATAACAACAAATATGCCACCTTCCAATAATGCTTTTTGAACATTACTGACAGATGTCTCAATAAAATCTGCCTGCCGGAATATTTTTGTATCCAGTTTAACATCAACAGGTAATGTTTTCTGCAATGTTTGAAGGTTAATTTCTATCCGTTGGGTCACATCAAGAGTATTTGTATTTGGTTGTTTGGAAATGGAAATTATAACAGCAGGCTTGGCATTTTCTGATGCATAACCCATTTTAACAGCACTACCAATCTTTACCTCAGCAACATCATTTATTCTCACAGGTTTGCCATTGACTGACTTAATGTACGAATTACCCAATGCCTCTGATTCTGAAGTTCTGGCAATGCCTCTGACAACATACTCATTCCCATATTGCCTGATTACACCACCTGTTGAGTTCTGGCTTATACCTTTGCATACATCTGCCAGTTCAGTCATTGAAACATGATAAAATTTCATTTTTTGTGAATTGGCAAGTACCTGATATTGCTTATAATCGCCACCTATAATTGTTACCTGCGAAACTCCACCTGTTGCCAGGAGCAATGGTTTTATGTTCCATTCAGCAATGGTTCGTAGTTCCATCAGGCTTGTACTATCAGCCTGAATACCGATAAAAAAGATTTCACCCATAACGCTTGACTGAGGGGCAAGTACAGGTTGCCCGACACCCAAAGGCATCCGGGATGAAACTGTTATTAGTTTTTCACTGACAATCTGACGAGCTTTGAAAATATCTGTACCCCAATCAAACTCTACCCATACAAACGAAAAACCCTGAGACGATGCTGAACGTACCCTGCGCACACCTGTTGCACCATTAACCGAAGTTTCAATTGGAAATGTAACCATCCGTTCTACCTCTTCTGAAGCCATCCCGTGAGCATCTGTCATCACAACCACAGTAGGAGCAGTCAGGTCAGGGAATACATCCACATCCATATTTACAGCCGTTCTCATCCCGAAAACCACTAACACCACTGAACAAAGTATAATCAGGAACTTATTATTCAGTGAGAATCTTAGAATATTATTAATCATGATTTCCCGGTTTATTAATGAACATGACCTGAGTGAGCATCTAATGTGCCGGTAGCCTGAGCAAGTTTGATTAAGATTGCACCCTTTGTCACAACCCGGTCATTTTCAGAAATCCCCCGAATAATTTCTGTTTTAATACCATCTGTTCCCCCGGTCTTTATTTCCCTCTTTTCAAATAATTCAGGCGTAACCTGAACGTAAACGAAATAATTACCCTGCTCTTCAAGGAGTGAGGTACTTGGTAAGGTAAGTGCCTGTGAGTTTGTTACTGTTTTTAAAAATAATTCCACAAAACTACCCGGAATGAAACTACCAGTATTGTCTATTTGAATACTTACCGGTATCAGGTAATTATCTGAACTGGTAGTTCTTCCAAAGGACAAAATTTTACCATTTAATTCTTCAAGCGAGTATGTTTTATTTTCTCCTAAGATTCTAATGGTTGCTGTTGAAATAGCTTCCAGATAAGGAGCATATTTTTGTTGAACTTCTGCTCGAAGTACAAGTGTTTTATTCAGTGAAACCATAATTACAGGCTGACCAGCCTCAACATATTGTCCGTTTGTTACAAATAGCCTTTTTATATAACCTGTCATCGGACTTGTAACTGACTGTCCTGAAGCACTAAAATTTTGCTTGAGATTATCATATACTAATTTGGTGTTTTCGTATAGGTTTTTGGCTTGTAATAAATCTTTCCCGGACACAATCTTGTCTTCAGCTAACACACTTGCTCTGTCATAATCCGCTTTTGCTTTCTCAAAATTGTTTTGAGCCTCAGCATATCGAACAGCCGAATTATTATCAGCAAATCCACTACCTGTTATCGTAAATAGTAATTGACCGTTTGAAACACCCCTTCCCTCTAACATGCTGTTTCCGGTAAAAGATATAATACCGTTTGTTTTTGCTGTAACTAACATTTCATCACCCGGAGCCGATTGAATTTGTGCAGTTGTTTTTATTACCTGCCCGAATGACTCCCTTAAAGGCTTATCAGTGGAATAATCCATTTTCCACGATTGCTCTTTTGTAAAAACGGTGGTATTGGTTTTTAAAATTACAATCTTCCCGGCTGCTTCCTCAGCTTCCTGCATAGAAGCAAAAACAATAATCTCAGGTACTATAACTTTAAAATCACCCCTTTCGGTTGTAATGACATATTCAAGTGTGCCCTTGCCGTGAACTTCGGGTTTAATATCAAAGCTATATATTCCCTTACGGGTGGGACTTTCAAGTGTTTGTTCAGTAGTTTTATTACCAACCATTATTCTCAAAGTGATTGCACCTTTCTCTACAGCAGTAAAATCCGGCAGGTTGGATAGGTGTGACAGAACATTTGAGGTTTGCCCTGCAACAAAAGGGTCGGCTTCAGCAAAAAGTTCAAAGTTATTACTGTACGCAGTATATTGAAACTTTACTTCTTCCTGTTCAGGTTGATTATCAGTTTCGTGACTGTGGTTGCAACCGGCCATAATAAAAGCTAAAGTTGCAACTAAAATAATCTTAAAATACATTCCGGTGTCATTTAAATATTTAGTAATGAATTAGATAAATAGATGCATATAAACATCATTACCTGATGTAGATATAGCAATTTTGAGAATCTAAAACTTAAACGACTGGTGGAGCACGTAATCCTAAGGATGTGGATACATAAAAGGTATATGAAGAATTTATGTTATGTACTGAAACAAAATGCAGGAAAATAGGAATAAATGCATCTTCTCCGATTTTTAACAAACCACATTGAAAAGCATCATGACCATAGTGGTAATTATCAATGACAATGAGTTTAAATCCTTGCTTCCATTCATTTGATGGTACTGCTATAAGTTCCTTTAAAATACAATCGTTCGAATTTTCCTCGCCATCATGATTATGGGATTCTTTGTCTGTGCTTTGTCCTGTTGAATTATTATCACCTGAACAGTGCGATTCTACCAGACAAACCAGCTTATTGTGATGATGGTGGGGTACAACAGCATGAGCCAGCAGGAGTATACTGGCAAGCAGGATAAAAACAATTGTTGTTGTTCTTTTAATCATTCTATATTAAAAATCGCTGTAATTATAACAAAAAAAACAATCATTTATTTGATTTATGTCTTTTAAGAGGAAACAGAAACAAATTAACTGTATTGGCTCTTCGGGACTTTACTAAACCTGCCCGTACACGTTCACCGATACGAATTTTTTCCTGAAATGCCAGAGTACTTAATAATGTGATAATTACGTCTTTGAAAATTCCACTTGAATCAATATATTGTTCGGTGTAGGATTTATATTCTACTGCCCCACAATAGAAAAACCCCATTGATAATCAAAGGGTTTTAGTGGGGTTGAGGTCGGTGGCGGATTCGAACCGCCGTAAACGGTTTTGCAGACCGCTACCTAGCCACTCGGTTAACCGACCATATCGATTTGGAGTGCAAAGATAATAATATTTTTTTTCATCCCGTAATCAGTTTCGCTTTTATATCATAACCCATATTAAGGACCTGAACATATCTGATTCTATTCAATATCCCTCTATCTCGGGGCAGGCTCTCCGGTGTTGTTAATTAGCCCCGCACAAAGACCATGGATGAAACCATGGATATTAGACTTGGATGCCTCTGGCATCATATTTTATAATTTACCTGATTTAAAAATAGACTCCGCCACCAGCCTAAGGCAAGGTAGTAAAAGTGACTTCATTCCCATAACCGGTGCCTTCATCATTTACACCATAAGCCCTGACATAATATTTTGTTCCTCTCAGAAGTCCCCTTAAACTACTCGAAAATTCACTTACTCCTGCCATCTCCGAAGTTTTATAATCTGAGATTGTCGGCTCAGCTTCTGTATTCCAGCACACTCCAAAAGAAATGACAGGACTTGAACCTTCATCAAGAATAGTACCGCCACAGGTAGCTGTATATATTGTGATATCAGTTACTTCAGAGGTTGTCAGTAGAGGGACTTCTTTTTTATTACATGAGTTAAGACATATGCATAAGAAGACTAATAAAATTAATGCTGATATGATACCTGGTTTATTCATTATACCTGATCTGTTATTAAAAGTGGAAATTTTCGTTCAAATTTACATTTTGTTACGACAAAGACAAGATGTTTGAAGACCATTGGGACTATAAGTCCCCTTATTAAAGAAGATAAGATCAGAGCAGTTCAGTTAAGCATAACCGCTGTATTTCAGCGGTTTCCTTTTTCATTGAAGTATTCAAAAAAGTAATAGGGAGAATCGAACCAGATATATACACTCACCACATCACTGTCCCTGGGATAACTCAAAGCAAAATTGTTTTTCTTGTTAATGCGGGTGAGATCTATTCCTTTAAGATCCAGATTGCCTTTATTGCCAGTCTTGTACGGGAACGATTCCAACAGCCTGTCAGAAAGTCCCTTGAAAGATTGATCTATACGTAGAATTATAAAATTTTGTTTACCACGTCTATTTATGACATCTGTAAACAGAAGCGACTTATACTGCCAGTATTCGTGGTATCCCGACCTGGAGTTCATCTTCTTTTTACCGCCCGTTTTGTTATAGCCGTTCTCAGTTAATCGCCCGGCAAGGTAATCCCTGTCATCAAGCCCTCTGATTAACTGCAGGCTGGTAAGGGTTATGAAATCATCCTGGCCATATATAACGCTGCATGAAATTATCAGAGCTGTTATAATCGATAGAATGTACTTTGTTTTCATATCAAAACATGGTTATGAATTGCTGTTGACAGTGACGAAATTCTTAAACCTGATTCAGGCCAGGATACTATTATTAACCAAAGTTACAAAAAACTAAAAATCCCGGTTATAAAAAACCAGGATTTATCTTTTCGATATTTTTGATAATTACCTGAATACTTCCGTATCGATGGTTACTTTGGCCAGCTCATCATACTTCTTTGCCTCATCCGGCAAACCTATATACCTTAGCAGAAATGCAAGATCTTCACAATCCTGCCTGAACAGGAAGGGATTTTGTTTCTCATATTTGTAATACAACTCCTTAGCTTTATCATAATAACCTGCTTTTGCAGCCCTGTTGATATGAGCGATTTCGACGAAGTCGTAATTCATTACGAATTTCTTATCCGGTTTGCTGTTGACAAATTCAGGATAATTGACTACCGTGTATGGTACCCTTGCCTTTTCCACAAGAACAGGTACTGATGAATTACCCTTATCATCGATATGTGTTAGAAATAAGTCAGTATAGGGGCCGTAAACCTTTGAAACAAATACGAGCCATTTGCTGTTTGGCGACCATGCATGCCACGAATTCATCGATTTGAAGTTGGCTTTAAGCAATCGCGATTTGCCTCCTTCAAGAGGGATTATGTGCAAACGGCTGTCGGGCTGAAGAAGCATAAAACTCTCGGCCTGGCAATAAACCAGCCATTTGCCATCGGGTGATACTGCCGGGAAATAGTTACTCATGCCGTTGTCCGAAGCTCCCTTAACAGGCTCTGCCTTACCACCGTTACCATCATTGAAAGGAATAGTGTAAAGATCAAATTTGACCTTCTTTTCTCTTCGGACATACATATTGATAAGAGCTGTATCCTTAATATCTATTTCATGCATTTTCCCTTCCTGTGGCAGAGCTTCAGCCCTGCAGAATATTATATTCTTTCCATCCGGGGTCCAGATAGCATTCGACTGTACATACTCCTCCAGGTTGGCCCCCGGTAATTCTTTTAAAGTCTTTGCCTGAAGATCATAAATTGCAAGGTGACCGTTGACCGGGAAAAAGAGCTGGGAGTATTTCAGTTCTTCCAGAGTTCCTCCGATAGGGAAGTTTTTAATTACTACGCGATCTTTAATGGTTGTTACAAGATACCTTCCATCGGGTGATAATTTCGAGAAGAGACCGAACGTCCTTCTCTTTTCAAGCTTTGACCATGAATTATAGTTATCAATATTGAACAAAACCGTATCCTCCACCTTTGCAATGAAATAGCCGCCCTTGTCCCTTAATCCGGCATCGAGGTCGAGGCCCAGTGTCTTACCATCCTGTGACAATGAATGGCAATTGCCGCAAACCGGGAATCCTTTCATTGCAACATGGGGTTTCTGTTTGCTGCCAAAATCTATAAGAATGAAGTTCATCGAATCAAGAGTTTTTTCTGCAACCAGGAATGGTATCGGCATTTGCCGGAATAAGACGGGTGCACCCACTGAATCGGTGCTTACACTGAAAGAAATCTTCGACGGCTTCTCATCACTTTCCGATCTTTTGACCGAAAACCAGATATTTTCATTCTCAGAGAATGCTTTTATGCTATCCCATGCCGATTCCCCGGGAGTCCAGTATGGCTGATTCACAGTGGCACTATATGATAGTTTGTTGTTTTCTGTGAATAATGTTACATCATATCTGTCCGACAGATCCTGTTTCAGGCTCCACCATTCGAAGGCAGGAGCAGGGAACTCAGGAGGAAAAAGGGCATCGGGAAATGGATTGCTGATTTTCAATTCCCGGTCAGGATCAGTTTTTCTGCCACATGCCAGGGCTATTGAATAAATTACTGCCAGTATCAGTATCTGTTTGATAATGTTCAATTTACTCATTCACGTAAGGTTTAGTAGGTGTACTTTTTGACTTTTAAAGGTAAATATTTTTTAATATGAAAATTTATTACCTGATTATTTTGCATGTTCTGAAATGCTCAGGTGTTTTTATGTTGCAGAGTCTGGAAAAATATTAAATTTGGTATAGCAAAATGATTTTATGTATAACAATTTATCTCCCCGAAAATGAAAAAAATTATTTTAATGTTGGGCACAGTTGTTCTTGCAGGTTATACAGACCTGAATGCCGTAGCCAGTTTTTACACCGGGGGAATTGACAGCATTTTACCTGTCAGAGGTTTTTGTATTGCAGCGCCTTCACCTAAGGATGTTGACGAATTTGTCAAATTCATTGATGAAGAATTGGCGCCACGGTCAGTAAATGTACTTATCCTGAGAGTTGATTTTGGTTATCAGTTTGAGAGCCATCCTGAGCTGAGGGATTCAGGAGCCCTGAGTAAAAAAGATGTTAAGAAATTAGTGTCTGTATGCAAAAGGCAAAGCATTAAGGTAATTCCCCAGATAAATTTACTTGGACATCAGTCGTGGGCCGGGAATATAGGAAAATTACTTGAAGTGTATCCTGAGTTCGACGAAACCCCGCTCGTTAAGATGCCGGAGAATTACAAATGGCCAAATGCCGACGGATTATATTGTAAAAGCTATTGTCCCCTGCATCCTGATGTTCACAAAGTTATCTTTGCGTTAATGGATGAAATCTGCGATGTGTTTGAAACTGACGCTTTCCATGCAGGTATGGACGAGGTTTTCTATATCGGTGAAAAACAGTGCCCGAGATGTTCCGGCAGGGATAAGGCTGAATTGTTTGCATATGAGGTAAGAACTCTGCGCGATCATCTGGCAACCAAAGGAAGACGTCTGTGGATATGGGGAGACAGGCTGATAGACGGAAAGGCAACCGGAATGGGTGAATGGTCCGCAAGCATGAATAATACCTACAGGGCTGTCGATATGATACCAAAAGATGTTATGATATGTGACTGGCATTATAGCCGGCCGGAACAGACGCCTGTATATTTTGCAATGAAGGAGATCGATGTGGTGACCTGCCCTTACAGGATGCCTGACATTGCTGTTTTACAGGTTCAGGATATGGTAAGATGGAGAAAAAATGCTAATCCTGTAATGAAAGAGCATTATAAAGGAATGGTGCAGACTGTCTGGTCAGGAGCCCGGCCTTTCCTCGACAGCTACTATGGCAGAAGACCCGATACTTCGGCAAACAGTCCTGTAAAATGTTTTAAAGCAATGTTTGCCGAGATTCAGAAAATCGCAGAAGTAAAATAACAGAATAATCAGATATTTATCAAAAATCCCATTATAAACCTTTTAAAGAAAGAGTTGATCTGAAGGATATGTCAGAATAAATTCTTACCGGATAGTTTTTTGCTGATATTAAAACACTGCTTCATGAGGAGGTATTATTCCATATTGTCTCCCTGCCTGTTCTGTTTTCTTGCATTTATCTCTGTATCATCGTTTTCACAGTCATTAATGGTGATTCAGAAAATGGCAGAAGACCCTCAGCTGGATGGTCTGCCGTTTGAATCAGCATGGGAAGCGATGACTCCCCTGGGTTTATATATGTTAAATCCGGTTTCTGGCGGAGTTCCATCACAGAAAAGCGAAGCAAAAATAGGGTATACTGATAAATACTTGTATGTTGCCGGATATATGTATGATACTGAGCCTGATAAAATCCGGGCTAAAAGCAAAAAACGCGATGAAATGAACGGGGCTAACGATTTTTTTGGCATTTCCCTCGATACTTATAATGATAATGAGAATGGAGTATTTTTTTTCACTACACCTGCAGGTCTGAGATTTGATGGGCAGATATTCAATGATGGGCAGTCTGGTTTTCCACAGCAGCCGGAATGGAATACAGTGTGGGATGTTGAAATTTCAGGAAACAGCCTGGGCTGGTTTGTGGAAATGCGCATTCCTCTTTCCAGCATAAGATACTATTCCAGGGAAGGCAAAGTTATAATGGGCATGAATTTTATCCGTTATATTTCAAGACTTGCAGAAATGGATATTTATCCCAAGACATCCAATGAATGGGGTTTCTGGAGTTTTGCGAAACCCTCCGTGTTTGAAGATATTGAGATATCAGGAATCGAAAGCATAAATCCGTTGTATTTTTCACCTTATCTTCTCGGAGGTGTAAAACAGCAATCTTCACTCAATGAAACTGAGACTTCTTATAATACTACAACTGATTGGGAAAGGCAGCTTGGAATGGATGTTAAGGTTGGTTTGTCCAAAAGTATGACTCTGGACCTGACTATCAATACCGATTTTGCACAGGTTGAAGCTGATGACCAGGAGATAAACCTTACCCGCTTTTCCCTGTTTTTTCCTGAAAAAAGACAATTCTTCCTGGAACGTTCAAGTATTTTTGATTTTAAATTCGGAACATCGGGTCAATTGTTCTACAGCCGAACGATTGGCTTATATGAAGACCAGATGGTGCCGATCTGGGGAGGAGGCCGTCTTACCGGAAGAGCTGGTCCCTGGGATATTGGAATAATGAGCCTTCAGACTGGATATTTGAAAGATAACAGTACGGGAGAGGAGCTCCTTCCTTCATATAATAATTCAGTTGCCAGGTTGCGTCGTAAGATTCCTCTGAACTCTAATTCGTATGTAGGGGGATTAGTTACATCAAAGGTTGATGTTAATGGAGAGTATAATCTCAGCTATGGGATGGATGGCATCATAAATGTCTTTGGGAATGATTATCTGAATGTGGCTCTTGCCGGTACAACTAAATCCGGACTTGATTCCGGAACGGGTTTTTCTGATCTGTCAAAGATTTTTCTGCAGTGGCAGCGGCGAACTTATGAAGGATTTGGTTATGGCCTTAATTATAGCAGGGCAGGCGACAGCTTTAATCCCGCTTTGGGATTCGAGTTCAGAAAAGATTTCAGCCGGTATGGGAGTATTTTTTCGTATGGATTCATACCGGGCGACAGATCAAAATTCCTAAGGCAGCACAAATTAAGTTTAGATGCCTATACCTATGTAAGGAACAGTGATAATGTTGCTGAGACTGTAATCATTAAACCCTCATATGAGCTTTTTACTAAAAAAAATCACCAGATTATCTTCAGCTCAGAGATCTCAATCGAAAATGATATTGATACCTTTTACTTATCAGATGATGTATATATTCCGAGTGGCAGCTATAAGTTCACTGAATTCCAGGTATTTTATCAGACGCCATCATATAATATCGGATACTTGAATACTTATTATTTAACCGGCAGATATTATGATGGCTGGATAAATTCTTTCAACATTACTCCTGCTCTCACACTGGGCAGCAGCTGGATAATTGAAACAGGGTATGGGTTGAATGATATTAATTTCAGGGAAAGAGATCAGAGATTTTTGTCACATTTATTAATGCTTAAAGTGCTATACATGTATTCCACAACTCTCTCTGCTTCCAGTTTTATTCAATACAATAGTCTGATTGACAAAGCTATATGGAATGTGAGGTTCAGGTTCAATCCCAGGGAAGGCAATGATCTTTATCTGGTGTATAATGATAACCTGAATTCGTCAAGAGAGAGTTATTATCCGGTTTTACCAGTCAGAAGCCAGAGAACTTTCCTTTTAAAGTATACTCATGCCTTCAGAATCAGGTGAAACTTTTTCTTTGTACCTGTGAGCCATTGCGCCCTTGCGCCGTCACTCCCTTGTGAAGTTACTTATATGTTCTCGTCATCGACGTTGGTATCACAATAACGAAATCAGCCTTATTCCTGCTTTCATCACTCATTTTGCCAATGCTGTCCTGGATGACTGTGGTAATGGTCAGACTCTTTGTGGAAGGGCTGTATTTATTAAGATACCACAGTATTCCCTGGTAGCGGTCGGAATGGTAGCTGCCATTATAATGAATGACCATCTGACCGGACTGACGATATTTTACGATTGAATTTGCCATGGTAGCATCCTTTATAGCCTGCGCCTTTGGAAAATTTTCAGGAGCAGGCCCTTTAGGCCCCATATTCATGGTCAGCATATCCTTATAGCAGGGTAGTTCAGGGTCATATTCCACAGGAAGCGGGGCGATGTATTTTTTCCCCTCTTCAGAGACTTTCTGCAGTGCATCGAAACCTCCTGTTGATACCAGTGAGGCATACCTGCGAGGGATATTTGAAGCCACAAAACTGAGATTATTCTTTTTGGCAAAAGAAACCAGGGGCTTATAATCGGTTGAATAGTTCTTCCACAGGCGGGCCTCACTCTCAAAGGAGGATTCCTTGATTATATCCGCAAAATATTCATCAATTACCAGTTGATTGTCAGTCTCAAACATCTCAGCAGCAAGGATCAGGTTAATGCCTTTTTCGGCATGAAGATCTTTTGTCAGCTCAAGTTCCAGCCAGTGGGCAATTGGATTGTCATGAAGCTCGCCAAAAAATACTACGTCTGCCTTAAGTGACTGTTTCAGCATATCATGGTAATCAGCCTTTTTGCCTTCCCCTGTGAATATTTTATATGCAGGGTTATCCTGGGCATTTGTAACAAATGTTACAAAAGTAATAAGCAAAATGGAGAGAAATTTCATATATTGAGGATTATCAGGTACCAAAGAAATAATATATAAAGGAAAGAACATTATTTTTATCAACAATGTTCAATGCAATTATTTGTATGGTACCACCATACACAATATTCACTTTATTATTGATTTCTATTTTATTCCGAACCGGTAGCTGAATTTTATCAGGAAAACATTATGAGGCTTTTCTGCATTACTGTCAAACAGATCGCCCAGATTATCAGCAACATCGAGTGTGCCTGTGCTATTATAGCTGTTCCTGTTCTGACTCCATACAAGATATACTGAAGATCCCGGATTATATTCCCATCTTACAACAAGGTTTGAAAGAAACTCCTGTACACTGAAATCGTTTTTCCCGAATGTATAATCTGTTGTACCATTGGCATCTTCATCAATGTAATACTGATTATCCGACAGACTTATTTGATTATCTGAGTATTGCATAAACCGGTCATGATAATCGCCGGCCATAGGATTGAGAATATATTTGTAGTCATAATATGCTCCTGTTGCAATAAAGGGCTGACCCCAGTACTGAAATGTAAGATCGGGGCTCAGGTTCAGATTTATCCGGAAAGAGGTATTTATGGTTTTTCTGTCAATGCTTGCAAAGATGTACCTGTCTGAGTTATTAAATTTTTTGTAATCAATATACTGTAGTTCATCATATCCCCTGCTTAACCCGGGACTTATTGAAACTGCCAGGTAATTTGTTGGTTTATAGGTCAGTTCGACTTCAGTATTTATGTTGTTTGAACTCTTTTCAAAGCCTGAATTTATGTTGCCAAATACATTGAATACAATTTTCTTGCGTTCATCAGTTTCAAATCCGCCGTGAAACCTGATGTTTCCGGGCATTTTCATTGAAGGTCCTCCCCTGAGAAGTCCGGTCTTTAAACCCGATGACTGGATATTCCCTCCGGCCCATGCTCTCCAGTAGTTCTTAAATCCGATATTACCGTTGTATTCAATGCCTTTTCCCATATTATCACCACCAAAATTATGTACTGTATAGATATCTGCATTTATGTTATACCTCCTGTAAAATCCCTTTGGTTCCCACTGGTTGTATCCGCCCCAGAGAACAGTAAGCAATTGGTCTGCTTCACGGATATAGCCCATGTCATTTGTCTCAAATCCGGGAGTTTTCCATATTGAGGCCAGCATAAAGTTCCAGTGGCCGTCAAGCTTCATTACCTGCATTCGTCCTCCTGATCCGCCCAGAGAGGTTCTGGTTGAATCAAGGTCTGTATGGTTATTATCAGAACGCTGGTAATACCTTGCAGACGATGTCTGGGTTCTCAGCAGCACCTCCTCAGATCCCTGTACCAGGCTGAAAGCCGAATTGACATTGAACATCCAGCTTTTCTTTTTAAAATACTGTGTAAAATCAGCTCCGCCGGTGTATGCAGCCCTGTGCATGTATTGTGCAAGGTTATCGTCCAGATTCCTGTTTGTGCCGGTGAAGATCCCTCCGACAATTGTATTTCCTTCTTTATAGTCTTTCTGGATCCTTCCAACCAGGTAATTTGTAAGAGGTTCAACAGTTTCGTATGTCCTTCCTCCTGCAGTGTCAATTTCAGCTGTCTCTTCTGCTGTAAGCGCTTCAACAAATCCGACTGAAAGTCCATCCTTCGTTTTGCCTGTCAGTTTTACAGCGCCTATTATATTGGTATTGGTTGGAACATCAGCGTTCCATCCATCCTGCAGATCAGGATATCCCAGGGGCCGCCGGCCTATTCTCCTGGAATAGAAAAGATTATCATTGCCTATTCCTCCGTCACCAATACCCAGTGCAAAGTTAGTAATGTTATTGCCTTCAATGAAGAATGGTCGCTTTTCTTCGAAGAATGTTTCATAGGCTGAGAGGTTAACCTCTGAAGGGTCTGCTTCTACCTGCCCGAAGTCAGGATTGACTGTGAGGTCCATCGTCAAATTGTTTGTGACTCCTATTTTGGCATCAATGCCTCCGTTAAAACCCGATTTTCTGCCTTTTGACAGGAAGGGGTTTTCGGGAACTGCTTCAAAAGTCTCTGCCCGTGCCACACCATAAGGTGTCACATCAAATATTTTTCTTGGCTTTATCTGCTCAAGTCCTGTTAGCTCACCAAACTGGTGTATAAAGCCCGGTGCATCTTTGGGTATATGCTGCCAGAATGATGTTTCATCCTTGCGGTATAAAATTCTGGCCATATTGAGCCCCCATACATCTCCTGAATTATTTTCAAACCTCACCTGGCTGAAAGGGATCTTCATCTCTGCAATCCATCCTTCGCTGTTAATTGATGTCTTTGACCACCAGTTAGGGTCCCACGATTCATCTCCATTCTGTCCGTCATTTGTGATCATCATATCATATTTAACTCCGGCAGAGCTGATTCCGAATACAAAACCTGTCCGCAGGTCATGAAAACTGTCTACAACTATCGCAACAAGGTCCCCATCTACATGGTCACGTCGTGTTAACCGGTTAACAATACTGTCGGGGCTGGTATCAAAAGCTTTAATTCCGACATAGATATTGTCCTTGTCAAAAACGATTTTAAACTCTGTTCTCTGGGAAGCCTTTGCTCCGTTAAAAGGTTCGTGCTGTGTAAAATCATCTATCCAGGCACCCCCCTGCCAGATTTCCTCATCAAGGATCCCGTTTATTTCAGGTGTTATGGTAATCTCTTCAGCTTTGTATTGTTTTTTATCAGATGTTTGTGCAACTGTCGCAGATATTGCACACAAAGCTGTTACTATAATAAAGAAAGTTCTTCTCATCGATGTTTTTGGATTGTCTCTTTTAATAGCAAAGACGTATTGAATTTGGATTTGATGCAATCCTCATACTATTTTATTGAATTTTAACAAAAAGGAACACTTAATAATCAGATAAGCAGAATATTGTCAAATCCCTAATCATAAAGAGAAATAAATTCGTAAGTGTTCCCGGTATTTTCAAGGAAGGAGATGAAATCAGTTTTTGATATTACCAGGGTGGCCGTATTTATATTAGGGTGAAAGGCCAGCCGGTCGAACCCCCGGAGTTTAATATCTATGAAGAGATGTACATGATTTTCCCTGTCGTTTATGAGTCCGAAAGGCGAAACTGACCCGGGTTCAACACCAAGGTATTTAAATAGCCGCTGATCGGAAGCAAAAGTGAGTTTTCCCTGTTTCAACCTTTGTTCAAGATCTTTGATTTTCAGCTGCGCAAGGTGTTCGAGGATCACAAGGTAGTGTCTGTCACCTTTATGGTTACGGAGGAAGATGTTCTTGCACCTGCCTGCATTGTAATCTTTCCAGTGAGTAATGGCGTCTTCAATAGTAGCAACAGGTGGATGTTCATGATATTCAAACTTAACAGACAATGAGTTTAAAATGTCATAAAGCTCCTGCTGACCCCTCATATCTGGTCCGTTTCTTTTGGAATATATGTAAATTCCATTTCTGCCAGTGTTGACATATCATTACCTGCTTCCAGCATGTCAGGATCATCTTTTTCATAATACCATTCAACTTTTACCGGGACGCCGGATGGTGATATCTGATTAAGTTCCGTAAAAATATCGAAGAGGAATTTTGCTGATGATGAATTGAAATATAGCAGATCAACCTGAAATCTCAGGGGATTTTCAGAGTTATAAACAGTAATTGTATTGTTAAGAATATTTTCTGAAAGCTTTTTTATCCATTCAATAACCGGATAGTAAAGAGCTCTGACATCCTCAGGCCTGGATGTTCCGCTGACACGGAAAATGTTCTCTTCAACAGATAAACGGATCTCCGGAGTAATCTGCGTAGGACTGATAAATAGGTTATCCATCTTAGACATATTTACATATAATACCTCAATATACAAAAGAAATGTAATTATTCCGGATTTACAATAGTTTATTTTCTTCGGATTCAGATTTATATCCGGTATCTTCCAGAAGACTGGCATTTGAATAGGCTTTTACAGCCAGCCTGTCGCATACTTCATTTTCAGTGTTGTTCGAATGGCCCTTAATCCATACAAACCTTACATTGTGCCTTCGGTATACTTTGAGGAACCTTATCCACAGGTCGGGATTCTTCTTCTTTCTGAAAGCTTTCGACTCCCATTGAAAGACCCACCCTTTTTCAACTGCATCAGCTACATATTTTGAATCGGTGTAGACAACAGCTCTACTTCCCTGAATTTTCAATGCTTCGAGTGCGGTGATAACTGCAAGAAGCTCCATCCTGTTGTTCGTGGTAAGTCTGAATCCTTCTGATTTTTCAAGACGGTGTTTACCGGATATCAATACAACCCCGTAACCTCCGGGGCCCGGATTACCGCTGGCGGCACCATCGGTGTATATTGTAATCTCACCTGGCATGGGGGAGAACAATCCCTGTATTTGTCAGGAAAAGCTTTATCGCAATTGAAAGCAGAATAACCCCAAAAACCTTCTTGAGTATCTGAAGTCCGCTGGCCCCGAGAATCCTTTCAAAAAAAGCAGTTAACCTGAGTACAAGATAAATCACCAGCATGTTCAGAACCAGAGCAAGAAATATATTTATTGTCTGATATTCAGCCTTCAGCGAGAGAATTGTTGTAATGGATCCTGCTCCGGCTATAAGGGGGAAAGCTATAGGAAAGATTGATCCTGAACCCTGAGGATCATGCTGAAAAAGTTCAATTCCAAGAATCATCTCCATTGCAATCAGAAAGATTATGAATGAACCTGCAATGGCAAATGATGAGACATCAATACCGAAGATTCCAAGCAACGGACTTCCGATAAGCAGGAATGCCAGCAAAATAAGAAAAGAAGCAATAGTTACTTTAGCTGATTTGATTCCCCCTGATCTTGATTTCAGATCAATTATTATGGGGATCGAACCGGGAATATCAATTATGGCGAAAAGAACCATAAAAGCCGCGAGTATTTCTATCAGATTCAAATGCATCATGTTAAATTTTACTGTCTCACCGTCATCTCATCAACCAGATGCCCGGCGCCTGCATAGATGTCCATAACCCATAGTACGTATCGGATATCAACAACAATTGTTCTCTGTAATTCGGGTTCATATGCTATGTCGCCGCTCATCGATTCCCAGTTGCCGTCAAAAGCCAGTCCGATAAGTTCTCCGTTTCCATTCATTACGGGGCTTCCGGAGTTACCGCCTGTGATGTCATTAGTGGTCAGAAAACATACCGGCATATATCCTTTTGATGATCCGTACCTTCCGTATTCTTTTTTCTCATAGAGATCAAGAAGTCGTCCGGGAAGATCAAATTCATAATCACCTGGTTTGTATTTTTCCCTGACTCCCTCAAGAGATGTATAATATTTATAGGTGACTCCATCCCTTGGGTTGTATTCCTTTATGCTTCCATAGGTCATCCTCATTGTTGAATTGGCATCGGGGTACTTTATCTTCTCGGGAGCCATCTCCACAAGAGCTGTGATCCATATTCGTCTGCCCTTCATGATATCGCTTTCATATTCATAAGTGCTCTTTGACACTTCAGCTGCAGTCCTGTAATATGAAGTGGCAGTCAGATATACGGGATCTTTTTCAATTGTTTTAAGAGCAGGCTTGCTCAGGAAAAGATTCAGCTTTTCCTCGTTTACAAATACTGACTTTGCAAAGAGGTCATCAACAAATTTATCAATGTTGCCTTTGAACTTTTTGTCAATCACATTGCTGTAGAAATCAGGATGGAACCTGACTGGAACATCCTCCCTGTAAAGCTTAAGCATGGCTTTCATTGATCTGGCATCGGTTGCAGCATTATAGTCTTTGTAAAACCGGGCTGCGTTATTTTTAATCAGGGCTATCGCTTCATCAGTTTTTTGCTTATCGCCTGTCTGAAGTGCAGTTATCAACCCGGCAACTCCCTGGTTCATTGAGAATAGTTCGCAACCCTGCAGACATTCATTCGCATATGAGAGGGCTTTGAAATACTCTGCACGCCCTTCAACAGCCGATCGGATAAGGTTAAGAGCCTCACCGTATTTCTCCTTCCGGTCATTTCCACCTGCAACCCATTTATTGAACTGATCCTCTATCAGCTCCTTTTTTGCTTTTACATTAAGTCTCTCGAGACCTCCTTTCTGTCCGATAGAATATTTCCAGTAGTTGGATGATCCGAAATATTTGGCTGAATATTGAATGTTCACTTTCTGATCCGCCTTCATATCAGTCATCCAGATGTCCTGTTTAATTCCGCGAACCTTAATCCTTACAGGATGAACGATCTGAAGCTGTTCATTCACTTCGTATGAGGTGAAATACCTGCTTGTTCTTCCGGGATATCCCAGGATCATTGCAAAATCACCCTCATTGATCTCTTTTATGGATACAGGGAGATGGTATTTTGGTTTGAGCGGTACATTATTTGTTGAATAGGATGCAGGTTTGCCGTCGGGTCCGGAATAAACACGGAATACGCTGAAGTCACCTGTATGGCGGGGCCATTCCCAGTTGTCGGTATCCGATCCGAATTTTCCTATCGATGATGGAGGAGCCCCGACAAGCCTTACATCATTATATCTTTCATAAACAAGGAGATAGAAATAGTTGCCGCCATAAAAGCTGCTTACCAGTGCTCTGTAGTTGTTCCCTTCCGCAGCTTTCTGTTCGATTCTGGTTCTGACAGAATTTATTGCTGCTGTTCTTTCTGTTTCACTCATTCCAGGCTTAACATCGGCAAGTACCTGGTCTGTCACATCTTCTATTTTTACAAGGAATGTAACTGCAAGGTTTGGATTTGGTAATTCCTCGCTTTTTGACATGGCCCAGAATCCATCACGTAGATAATCGTGCTCAACAGTACTGTGCGACTGGATTGATCCATACCCGCAATGGTGGTTCGTAAGTATCAGTCCCTGTGAGGATACTATTTCTCCGGTGCATCCGCCTCCGAATATTACGATTGCATCCTTGACACTTGCTTTATTCAGACTATAGATATCCTCTGCAGAGAGCTTAAGTCCAAGTTCCGTCATTTTGCCAACATTCATCTTCTCGATAAGCGGCAGGAGCCACATACCTTCATCAGCTTTAACAATGGTTCCTAAACTCAGTATTAAGATAACTGAAACGACAATAAACTTTTTCATAACAGAATTTGATTAATGGATTTAAACAGGCAGCAAAGTTAGTTTTTAATTTAAAAAATAAAATCAAAAGTCGAAATTCATCTGGGTGTCGGTAAGTGTAAATGATTTACGGTGATAGTGAGTAATGCCATGTTTGAGGATCGCTGCTCGGTGAAAGGCTGTTGCGTATCCCTTGTTCCTGTCCCATCCGTAATGCGGATACTCAGAGTTGATCTTTTCCATGTATTCATCACGAAAGGTCTTTGCAAGAACTGAAGCTGCGGCAATTGAAAAGTAAAGCGAATCACCCTTTATAATTGTTTTATGGCCAATGTTTTTGTAAGTATAGAAACTGTTGCCATCAACCAGTATGAACTGAGGGATATTTTTAAGTCCATCGAGCGCCAGGTGCATTGCCTTTATTGAAGCCCTGAGAATATTCATTTCATCTATCTCATTGTTATCAACAAATGCTACGTTCCAGGCTATTGCAGAATTTATAATCTCTTCCCTGAGTATCGCTCTTGTTTTTGGACTTAATTGTTTTGAATCATTTAGAATAGTATGCCTGAAATTCCTTGGGAGTATTACAGCTGCAGCCGTCACAGGCCCTGCAAGACAACCTCTTCCGGCTTCATCGCAGCCTGCTTCTGTAAGATTACTGTAATAATGTGACTTCAGCATGTTATGGCTTTATAATATGCTTATATATAAAGATATACAATTACATGAGCATTAATTATTTTGTAATTTACCTGAATTTAGGATCTGTGGGATAAATATTTTCGTGTAAGTTATTAACACGTTTATCAACAAATTTTATTGTTTTGTCAAATATTTGTATATTTTTGATCTTCAAGACCTGATCTGTGCGATGAATAAGGGGATAAATGTTTTGATTATTTTCTTGCTTGGGTCCGTGGGGAATGTTTTTTCCCAGGAGCTGACTCATCAGGTACTTGTCCCTGTGGCCGGGGTATCATCAAACGGTTCCATTAATTATTCACAGACTATCGGAGAGACTGCAGTAGAGATTCTTAACTGTTCCAATTTTGTTTTCACACAGGGCTTTCAGCAACCAGGGATTAAATTCTCAAAGGAGAACCCGCCCCCGGGCAATGGAGTAAAAGTCTATCCTAATCCTGTTACAGATTATGTCACCATTGAACTTTTCGGGACTGAGACCAGGGAATTCAGGATTGAGTTTTTTAATATCTCCGGCACGATGCTGAGAGTGGAAAATATTGTATTTAAGGATCAGTACTGGTATAATCAGCAGTATTCGGTTGAGAGATATATCAAGGGACTATTCTTTATAAAGGTCACAAGTGAAGATGGAGTTATAAACAGGACATTCAAAGTTGAAAAGTTATAACACGTGAAGCCATGAAGACTGAGAATCTGAAAATTCTGCTTGCTGTTCTGGCTTTTGCTATGGTCATTATAAGTAGCAACGGCCAGCCGGGTGTACCACTGGGAATACATTACCAGGCTGTCGCAAGGGATAATTTCGGGAAGGAGCTTGCCAGCAAAAAGATTGATGTGAAATTTTCGATCGTATCTGAAAATCCTCTCGGACCTGTTGTTTATCAGGAACTGCATTCAGGAGTCATTACATCAAAATATGGTGTATTCTCACTGATAATAGGACATGGCACACCTACCGGTGGTTTAAATGGTGAACTGTCGCAGATAAACTGGTCTTCAGCATTCCATTATCTGAAAGTTGAGGTTAAATTTGAAAACAGCTTCGTCGATATGGGAACTATGCAGTTCCTCTCTGTACCATATGCTTTATACGCACAGAAATCGCTTGAACCCGGTCCTGAAGGTCCCCGTGGCGATCCCGGACCGCAGGGATTACCGGGTACACAGGGTCCGAAAGGTGATACGGGTACTGCCGGTGCTGCCGGACCAAAAGGAGATACCGGAGCTCAGGGACTTCCGGGCGATCCTGCAACAGATGATCAGATTCTCTCTGTTATAAATGTTGAAGGATCAGATTATCTTGCCATATCAGGCGGCAACCAGGTGAAGATATCTAATATTGAACGTGACGGTGATCCGGCGAATGAGATACAGGATCTGCTGATCAATGCAGATAAACTTAAGATAACCAACAATCCTGCTGCCGTGGAATGGGACCTTACGAAGTATCTTGATAATACTGATAAACAGGGATTATTGTGGAATGGGGCAACCAGAGTTCTGAGTATAGATGGTAATGCAAATACAATAAATCTGTCAGAGCTTGAAGATGATGCTGATGCAAGCCCGACAAATGAGATACAGGCGCTTTCGTTTAACAGCTCAACAAATGTCCTGTCCTTAACAAACAGTGCCTCGGCTGACCTTACATCTCTCAAGAATGATGCTGACGCCAGTCCGACAAATGAGATACAAACCCTGGCTCTGGCTTCAGATGTCTTATCGATTTCGGGAGCTAATAATGTAAACCTCTCAGCATATAAGGACAATACTGATAGTCAGACTTTGACATATTCAGAGGCCTCAAATTCCAAAACGTTACAGATTTTGGGAGGGAATACAGTAACATTGGATAACACTGTTGCATTCAGGGCAAAGAATAATACTTCAGATCCATCCTCATCAATGTCTTATCCTACAATGACATATGATGCTGTTGATTATAATTTAGGAGGTTATTTAAACACTGCATCTGGAATATTTACTGTACCTCAGGATGGTATCTATACCTTCAATGCGACATATTTTGCAGATGGTAGTGGTGGTAGCAGAGAGTTAGCTATATATGTAAATTCAGTGCTTTATGATAGACTGGCAATTGATATCGGAGCAGGCTCTACAATTCCGGTTCATTCAGTTACTATGAGATTAAGTGCTACAAACACAGTGAGCATTGTAATATATACTGGTGTTGCAACACAGACAGGTACCGGTTCATTTTCCGGTTTTCGGGTTTATTGATCAGTCAGTTTTCCTTTATTGGAATTTGTAAACCAATTTTGGGATTCCTTAACCCCGGCTGAAAGGGTTTCATGATGGAAAGACGAGTAACACGGATGGGATTCCTCGCTTCGCTCGGAATGACATTTTTGTAACTGTGGAGAGGAAGGAAGAAGCGGCGATTCGGCACTAATTCATTTTTTAAGTACAGTATTACGAATCACCGCTTCTTCCTTCTATTTCCCCGACAGTGATTGTCATCCCGAGGGTTTATTCAAACTATTTTTTGCACTCCTGGCATTATGACAATAATGCAGGAAATTCAAGGAGATTCCTCATTACGCCAAACCTTCGCAAGCTCAGGTATGGCTGCATTCGGAATGACAGGGTCTTTTTAAATAACAGGGTGGAGGGAAAGAGCGGCGATTCGAAGAACACTTGAATAATATAGTCGATTTCTGG
>Ga0209211_10001732_pt1 | contig 40022 bp, 46 predicted proteins | sample RifGroA2_FD_183992 | JGI IMG/M metagenome (GOLD analysis project Ga0209211, IMG submission 183992) | Groundwater microbial communities from Rifle, Colorado, USA - Groundwater A2 (SPAdes) (version 2) | ecosystem: Environmental > Aquatic > Deep subsurface > Groundwater | place: Rifle, Colorado...
CATAATGCGGCTTTGACCGCGAATAGGAGTTTGTCGTATTGTTTTGTTCAGTAGCAAAAAGGTTAAATAGAAGATAAACTTTATGCTTTAGAGAATTCTTATAGGAGGCATTATCGCATTTTCGGCCGTCCCATTCGCCCGCTCGTTGCTCGGAGCTTCGGATAATCCAATGTTCGAACGAACGCAGGCTTGGACGGCTATCGCCAACTGCAGGGGCCACACAGGAATGTTTAAATACGGACGTTATCAGCACTAGAAATGGCCCATTCCCCAACAGCTCAGCAGAAGACCGCATTGAGGATTTCGCGAAGCTCCTTGGAACGTGCATTTGATTCCGCACTCAACGTCTGCCGCCAAGCGGCAATCCAGGAGTTCTGGCGCCAAATTGACATATTGGAGGCCGGAGCAGATCCGCGCGGTTCTGGCGCCTCGGCTATTGCGACTCCCGGGCCGAAGGGCTCCCATGAGCAGCCAGATTGGTGGATCGAGGTATCCGATGGAAGCGGCGGACCACCCAAAGTTGAGCCGATAGCCTACCGGCAGGCGCTTCAAATAACTGCAGCTCAAGATGTGGATTTTCTCCTGAACGAAGCTATCAGAGCGGCATATATCCGAAACCGAGATCGGCCGATAACAGCTTTATGCCTTCTCCGCATGTTGGCGGTTGCTTGTGCAAATGCAGGCGGCAACCTGTTTCATACACACATTGCGGAATTGCTTCCTGATCTTGTTGAAGTCAAATCTGATCGCCTGCTAGCGGGGCGCATCCAACAATATATTGACCGCCTGAAACGCCAAGAGGGCGGACTGGGGCAGGACCTTTACCATCGCATTTTCGAGAAATCGGCGGAACACCGCATCTGGATACATTGGAAGGGCTTTTCCTACCTCTGGGTGCGTCGAACTAAATCGAATCAAGGACCATACTTTCCCTGATCTCCGCCCACAGGCATCCCATCAGACCACCAGTAACGATGCCCTGCCTTCTGTAGAAGATGTTCAACGGCGACCTCGCCGAACCATGCGGCCTGCGCAAACTCTTCAACGAATGCCATCCCGTATTTGCGTTGGGGAGTCGTGAGATGGAGGGGGCCAATACGAACTAATCTTGGCGATTCGGGAACAATTGGATCGACACGGTGTGGATGTACTTCTTGTTGGTGATGGTACAATGGCGAGCTGCAGATAAGTATTCTATACGATGAATCATTCGCATCAGCAAACCATTCCTCGAACCTTCCATCATTGGTAACTGGAGCGCCGAGTATGTATACACCGACATCGACCTTGAATGCCAAGTCTCTCAGGTCAGGGTCTCGATGATCGAATGGCGGGCGCAAATAGCTCTGCCTTAGCTGTGCTGCAATCCCCCAGCAAGTTGCATCCTCTATTGTCTCAAATCGAGGGCGATTGCGAAATATCGCCGGTCGCTTTGGTAAAGCTGCTGTCAAGGTATCCATGGTGTGAAGGAAGCACGGCTGGAGCACAACCCAATGCCGATTCGAATGTGTATATACCCCCTTGACCATGTTCCAAGTCACTTCCATTCCTAGATTAGTGAGGGCTCTTAATAAACCCTGCGCTTAGAGCTCGCTTAGGTTCCACTTAGATACCGAGGCTATCTAAGAGGCGAAACTTGTTCAGCTGTGCTTTGCTAGTCCTGGACCTGTTAACAGCGGTCAGTACAAAAGCAACATATGAAAATGAACTGCCATCCGAAAACCAACAAAGAAAACCAACGGCGTGGCGCAAACAGCAAAGAGTCGCCAGCTCAGCACGCGACTCTGAACTGCGAGCTACGCCTGTGGATACAGGGTGTTGATGTCCGAGAGCTTGGGTTGGGCCTAACAATTTCCGCGTGGACCGACGCCAGCCGAAAAGATCCGATTCGTTTCCATAATCACCACTGTTACCGAGGGGCCTCCTTGGTTTGGCCGCGAGATCACTTTCACCCGGAAGACAGGGCTAGGGCTTGAACAGCACGACGACTCTAATCCGGGCGTCTTCACTTAAAATGGACATTTTGCAGCACACCTGGACCGCCTACAACAGATGGGCTGAAGGATTAAGCCCACATTGGGTCTTCTTCTTCGCACGTGCCGGGCTGCTCTTCGCGATTCCAATGATCCTCTGCGCCATTGCGGACAAAGCCACAGGAAGGTTGCCGTCGGCGGGGGCCTGGGGTTTGTTCCTCCTCGGTGGGCTTGTGGCTATCGCTGTTCCTCTTGATCCCCATACTTGGGATCCATCCATCAATTCGTGGTTCGTGGTCCTGGCGGTCTTCAGCGTCCTCATAATCCCCGGGAAGCTGGCGCTCTTTCTTTCTGAACACGACGAAAGGCAATCCGCAATCGCCTTGGACCTCTACCTCGGCATCATCGTGCTATTCATCGTAAACCTCCTGACTCATTTATGATTAAATTCCTTTTTCGTATCGGGAAGTCTTTTGTTGAAAAGGTCGCGGATTGGCGGCGGCGAAAATCTTCATCGAATCATCAGATTCATCCCACAGCCTCGCAGCCCTCCCACATAAATCTGCCCACGCAGAACGCTCCGCAGCAAACGTCCCCTCAGCCCTTCAATTCGATTCTCGCTGGGCTTGCAGCGGCCAATCGATATTTCACACCCATTGAGGAAGAGACGGAGATTCTCAAATTCGTCCGTCCGGATCTGGACAGTCCAGTGACACCAACCCGAGTCCTCCATGACTTGGGGGATGACTCTCATTCTGTCACCACAACTCGCACGAGGGTCATCACGAACGCAGGGATTTTTGACTTCAACCAAATCATCGGCAAATGCGACGTCTGTGAATCACTGGAGGCGGTTCTATATTATTGCGCCGATTGCGCCATCAACATCTGTGAAAAGCACGCTCGGTGCCTCGTTGGTAAAGATCTTCCACCCATTATCTGCTGCCTGAAGCACACGAAAAAACGAAAAGGCGGCTGGAATACCCGAACAAAAGGACCTTTGGAAATTTGGGCAGCCCGTCACATCCGCGTTTTAACCGCACAAATCCACCAGCAACTAAAGCATGAACCCAAAAAACCAGTCGGCGCAACCCTCACCAGACGCGATGGCACTCCAAATAGCAAACTTCCAGAGAGCGATGCAACTGGCGGAGCAGATTCAGGCAATAGAACCAACAAATCCACTATTTAAAACCCTCTTTAAGGGAGCCATCAGTCCGCTCGGCGGTGGAAAGTTTGCGCAGAAAAGCCATGAATTGGCCGTCCGATACCTCGCCCTTCAGACGATGCAGCAGCAAATTTTAGATAAGGTTTATCTGCCGATTTACGAGGGGCCTCCCGAAAGGGCTCTTTATCTTGGAATGCAGCCGCAGTTAGGGATGCCGTTGATAATTGACAGAAATTATCTGAATTCCCCGACCCTAATTCCTGGTCCTTCCGGTACTGGCAAATCAGTGGCATCGCAGGGAATTATTATCCAAGTGGTAGGTCAGAGGATTCCAGCCCAGATACACGACCATAAGGGAGAATCGCGCAACTTCGCCTGGAACTTCCCGCACGCATTTATTTGTTCTGCGGCTGAATACCCTCTTAATCCCTGGGAGGAATTCACGACCGACCCGGAAGTGCTCTTCCTGGCACTGGCGTCATTTCTCGGCGACTACAAAGGATTGACAGATTCAACATGGAGTGAATTGGCAATCTTGATGGTGAGGGAACTCGCTGGCCGACCCTATGGGGCACCTGCGCCGAGCTGGCTGGACATTTATGAGCTTTGCCTTTATTTCGCCGGCCAGAGCATGGAAAAAAGAAAGGCGTTATGGCTGAAACTCGCTGGTGCCATTCGCTCTCTGTTTCCATTCCTCAAGCGGGCTGCTCGGATTCGTCATGCTCCGGAAGTTGAGAAGTTTTTTCCTATTGTTGTTCTCGAATATCAGGGCCTTCCAGTTGAAGTCCAAGAATTCCTGCTCAACATCCATTTCATTCATCACATCCTCCGAGCTTCGCGTGAAGGCCACACCCGTGAACTCCGGCGTCTGATGGTCATTGACGAAGCCCACATGGTCTTCGGCCGTGAACTCGTTACGGATTTTGGAAGCCGCCGCATTAGCCCTGCAACCAAGTTTGCGACTCAGATCTCATCCACCGGCACCGGCCTCATGGCTCTCATCCAGTCCCTTTGGCATGTCGACCCAGTTCTTTCTGCGAGTGCCTCAAACTTTATCAGTCTCGGCGCGGCGAATACCAAAGATCTGGACGAGGCCGCCGCTCTCCTTCGGTTGACGAATGAGGAAAAGCCTTCGCTCCAGACGCTCCGCAAAGGTGAGGCGCTCGGAATGATGTCAGGCTTCAAAAAGCATGTTCGAGTACAGTTCCCAAACATCCCCAGTGGCTCTCATCCTACGGCTGCGCAATTGAAGGAGCGGAGCGATGCCCAGTGGGCAGAACTCGATAAGGAAATCATCTATTCGGACGTGACGTTGCGCGGACAGGGTCCTATTAACTACATCGAGATTCTCTCCCATAGCCAGATGAGTCAAACCAGCCAGCCTCCAGCGGCTGCAACGGCTCCAATCATCGGCGCTGCGGAGATTCAGTTTCTAAAAAGTATCCGCGATAACCCAAAGTTCGGGACGACAGAGCACTATACTGCGTTGGGGATGTCTGACCGTGAGGGCAACAAGGTCAAAAAGCACCTGATCCAACAAGGGCATATAACAGAGTCTTCGTGTCCATCGTTCTCCGGACGTCCCAAAAAGATTTTGGCATTAACTCCAACGGGAAGGGCGCTTATATGAGTGAGAGTGAATATCATCAACAACAAAAGCTCCGGTGGGCTGCGAAATTATCCTCTGAGGGCTATCCGCTGGTATTCATCGAGGAGAAGCGGGCTGATGCCGTTGGTGTTAAGGGTAAACCTCCGCTCCCCCCGACTTTGGCTATCGAGGTGCAGGTAAGCGAGCGCTTGAACCAGACGGTCAAAAACCTCACCCGAGATTTCGCTAACGGCTGCGATATGGTCGTAATTATCGCCCCGAGCTTCTACCGGTGCTGGGTTATTGAACGCCAGCTGCCGCGCTATTTCCCCCCAGAGATGCTCAGAAGAGTGGTGGTGACAACTCCCGAGGAGTTTGAGAACCGACCCTTTCGCGAGCTTCTCAACATCAAAAGAAAGGTATGAAGTGAACAAAACAGTAATGACAAACACACCAGGGACAAACGAAGAGCCTGAAGCTAAGCCAGACGTCATGAAGGCTCTTTTGGCAGTCCTTGAGGATCGAAAGCAAGCTTCGTCCAAAGTGACGGAGCTGGTCAAGCTGCAACAGCAAAAGGAGGCCGAGTTAGAGCAGCACATCGTAAAGGCGCTGTTCCGGCTAGTGGATGGCCTCGACGCGAAGCTAATCAGCCTCTCGACGCAAATCAGAGCGGCTGAGGAAAACATCGGCAACAGAGTCGGCGCCCTGGCCCTGGAAATCAGCAGAGCGCGCAGCCAGATGGATGTCTTGGAACAAAACCTTCTGAGTGTCCGCACTCTCGGCGAGGCGACTGTCCGCCGCATGGAACAGCTTTCGACTGAGTTCATAGAGCGCGAGGTCACCGATGAGTTGTTTATAGGATACCTCAAACTCTACGAGTCGCTTCTCCCGTTAGACGGCGCTGCGACGAAATCGAAGGAGTGGCTGACCGCGTTCCTAGAAAACCGCGGACTGCGGATTATCACTCCTCTGGAGAAAGAGAAGTTCAATCCGGCTGAGCATCGGGTGATGAAAGCCTATGAGACAAACGATGCAAAGCAACACGGCCGAGTCGTAAAGGTCCTCAAGCTAGGATTGGCGCGAGAAGGTCGAATTATCGAATTCGCCTGGGTCGAAGTCTACAAATACAACAAATAATACAAAACAACAATAAAACATAAAGCAAGAACACTATGACAAAGCAAATCAAAAACATACAGGTACTGGGTATTGATCTCGCCACTACCAAGAGCGTGGTCTGCATTATTGACGAAACTGGGAAACCGAAGGTTGTAGCAAATGCGGATGGGGAATCGCATACTCCGAGCATTGTTTACTACGGCCGAGGTTTGAAGGAAATAGTAGTCGGAGAAGCCGCTGCGAACATGCTCCTCCTTGAGCCAAACCGGACATTCCCGGAGTTTAAACGGGATATCGGAAAGGACGTCGTATACCTTGAGGAAGACAGCCTCAAGATTACACCTGAAGAATGCTGTGTAGAGGTCCTCAAAGCCATCATCGGGCCTGCTAAAAACCTGATGAAGGACCCTAACGCGGTTCTGCAGGCCGTCATTGCTGTGCCCGCTAACTTCGACGATAAGCAGCGCCAGTTGGTGCAGCACGCCGGAGAACGGGCTGGCCTGAATGTGCTTCGACTCATCAACGAGCCTACGGCAGCCGCCCTGGCTTATGGCCTAGAGAACACAATCGGCGACAACATGGCGATGATTCTCGACTGGGGTGGTGGGACCTTCGATATCTCGATAGTCCAAATCCAAAATGGCAACATCGAGGTATTCTTCAGTTTTGGCGACCTTTACCTCGGCGGGAAGGACATCGATGAACGTCTAATGGGGTTGATTCAAAAAGAATTCCAAAAGAAGTTCAAGATGGACTTCACCTTGGAGAAGTTTCCAGCTGAGTGGTATCAGGCGCGGGCGAACGTCATCAAGGAGAAACACCGCCTGTCACAAAGACAGGAGGTTAAGCTTCTGGCGAATGCCCAGGGGAATCAAGTGAGCGTCACTGTGACGCGTGAACGCTTCAACAAGCTGATAGCTGACCTGCTCGAACGTGCCGATGGCACAATCTCTGAATGCTTGAAGCAGGCTAAGATAGATGCCAAGGACATCAAGAAGGTCGTGCTGGTCGGCGGTTCGAGCCGAATTCCGGCTTATCAGGATATGGTCAAGGCCCGCTTCGGCGCCGACAAGGTGAGCTACGGCAAGGTAAGCCCTGACACTGCTATCTCTGAAGGCGCAGCCATCGAGGCAGCTCGCTTCGAGGCTAAACAGGGCGTCGTCATGGTGACCGACGCTGGTGAGCAGATTCCTGCTCCAGTCCAGACGGTTAAGGATTGCGTCACAAACAGCCTCGGCGTGCTGGTGCAGCGAAACGGTCTCGATAAACGGTTCGTCTCCGTGATTCTGGAGCGCGGAACAGGTATTCCCTGCCAGAATTGCAAGAGCTACGCGTCTGTTAAGGAGAATCAGAAGAAGTTCGAGATCAAGGTCGTTCAGGGAGAACAAGGCCAATCAGAAGATGAGGCTCTCGTCATTGCGGAGAGAACCTTAATTCTGCCGCCGCGCAGCCCTGATGAGAAGTCGATTATCGTGACCTTTGGTTATGACGAATCGCAACGTGTTCACGTCTTTGTGGAAGACCTCATTTCCAAAGAGCGATGGGAAATCACCGTAAACTTCACCGAGAAAATCGGAAACCAATAGGAGAAAGTATATGATAGTACTAATAATGGGATTCTTAAAGTGGTTGGGTCTCGTCGACCAAACTGTTACACCCCCTCCGCCAGCAAAAACGGCGCGGAGCGGTTCGGATGTCTTCTTAGTAGTTGTGGACGCATCACCCAGTATGTCTGAGTGCGACATGAACGGAAGCAGTCGCTATGCCGTGGCTACCGATGCCATCGAGGCCATGTCTAAGAAAATCGAGCAGGCCTATCCTGATGCCCTTGTGGGCGTCGTGGTGTTCTGGGCCGATGCTCGGGTAGAGATGCCGCTACAACGCATTACGACATCCTTCTGGAAAAAGCTGCAGGGCCTAAAACAGAAGTCGGACTTCGGTTGGGGCACGAGCCTTGGATGGGGTCTCAAGACAGCGTATGCGACTTTGGGGGCCTACAGTCACATCCCTAAGCGCCAGATTATCGCGTTGACCGATGGTCACAGCAATGGAGGGGTAGATCCTGTCGTGATGGCTAGCATGGTTAAAGATGCTGGAATCCAAATCGATGTCATCGGCTTCGCTGCGACTCCGAGCGACGTGAACGAGTACGAACTGCGCCGCGTGGCCTCTATCCTGGATGGTCAGGTTCGGTATTGGTTCATTAATAACGCGCCAGACCTCATCGCCCGGTTCGAAAGTTTCGGTATCCGGGAAGTCGAATAGAACGAAAACACTGAGAGATGCCCAAGGGTTTCAGTTTAGGATGCCTTTGGGCTCTCTCGCTACAAGAAACTCAAATGAGAGAATCACTACCATCACACCTCTACTGGTTCATCCTTAATGAGACCAAAAGCATGCTCACACGGGATGTTGGAGGTCTGAGCAGATACATCGCAGGGCTCAATATCGCCGAGGTCCTATGCAGATACATCGCGAAAGAACACCCCGATTCCTTGATAGGCGTTATTGGAAGTCCTGAAATTCCGATTCAACCCATCGCACCGAACTTCTGGAAGTTGCTGTTCTCAGCTCGAGCCCACACTTTCGAGACAAAGAACTTCATCGAAGCCTTCGAGTTTATCGACAATGTGGCCATTCTCAATTGGGACGTTCCGATTCGCACCGTCATTATTATTTCAGACGGGCAGAATGTCTTGGATCCGAGAACCGTTGAGGCGGCAAATCGTGTCAAAGACCTCGACTTTCAGATTGCAGTCATTGGCATTGCGGGCAAGCGCTCAGACGTGAATGAAGATGCGCTGATGCAGGTCGCAAGCCTTGTCAGTGGAAAGCCCAAATACTGGTTTGCCGACCCTGGCAATTCCGCTGCCGTATGCATGAAAGAGTTCAGTATCCGGGAAGTTTAGTAATGACCAGGTTTCCAAAAAGCCAGAGAGACGGCTTCGCCAATTACGGCAGCCGGAACAACGTGCGGCACATCACAATGCCAACCAGTGAAATCCTGGTTTTTGGGAAGACAACAAACAGGGACGCCTGATGGAACGAGACGTTTTGAATTTGGTCAGATTGCCGGCACGGCTCGACGCTCAGCAAACCGCAAGGCTGCTGGGCTTCAATGAGCACGATTTGCCGATTCTAATTAAGTCAAAACTTTTGGCTCCACTTGGGCGCCCGTCGTCAAACTCACCAAAATGGTATTGCACAGCGGAACTGCTCGAATTGAGTAAAGACCGCTCATGGCTCGATAAAGCCACGAAAGCAGTTACCTCGCGGTGGAAAGAAAAAAACGAACGATCGAAAGAAAAACAACTAAATGGAGTAATGTTTAAATGATAATCGAAATAACAATTCTTGAACTTATTGGTGTGATGTTCGCGGCAGTAATGACTGGGATCATCTCATATTGGGCCATCAAGGACGACTTTGGATTTCCGCGGCTGATTTCCGTGTGCGTGTCGGGCCTTACTGCGGTTGGGCTTACGATGTTGGACGCAACGTTGCGCCTGCTGCTCTTCATCCCCTACATGGCGCTGTTCCTGGCGCTGGTGATGTTGGCCCTGGCTGCGGTGTTCCGGTGGCTGCGATGGATGTTATGGAGAATTCGGGATGAGGAAAGGAGTAAGTATGACTAAAACCTGGAACATCCTCGATGTTTTGTGCCTGACCTCGGTCATCGACGTATTCATCGAGGCCATCGCTGGGCGGCGGCTTACCCGTGAGTGCTGGCGACACCTGACGGGGTTAAAGGTTATGAAATGAGCAAAGGCCCTCTGGCATACCTAGAGGGCTCCTTTCTTTATGTTCGACTGATTTGATTAAACAAACTTTGAATTCTTGAAAGGAACACAAATGAATACCAATCGCAATTGGCTCCTCGGAGCGTTCTCTCGGGAGGCGCTGCTGATGGAGAGGATTATGCAAAATCCTGGCCGCCCCGTCCTCGAGTATTATTCCGCACTTGGGTGGCCGCTTGAGGCGTCGCGCCGGCGTATGGGGATACTGAAGAGCGCCTATTTGGTGCGCTTTGAGCGTGGCCAGTCCCATTCCGGTGCCAACGTCATGCTGGTCTTTCCGACGGGTTGGGCGCAGAAAATCATGGGTGCGAACTCCGTCAAGGAACGGTGAGCCGAAAACATTTTATCCTTTGACGTCTTGAATAATCGTATGGGAAATCAAAAGAAACCGCGGCGGTGGGGATATTATTTTATCGACAAGGAGCGCACAACCATCGCGTTGCCGGTCCCGATTATCACGAGGTCAATTGCACGGCTCGATGTTCCGATCAAAAAGGGCGACACGCTGGAGGACGTCTGCAATACCCTCTACGTCGAACCGTCGAGCCTTTTCACCTGGCCGCTGAGCGAGCGTCTCCCCTCGGGGGCGGACGTCTTTCAGGCGGTTGTCAGGGATGGGGTGCGTCTTTACGTGAAGGTGGAGACAAGTTTGGATTTTGAGTATGGGGGGTGAGGTGGACGCGGTTCTGGGCTTGCTGGAGTCGGGGAACTGGCTTTATGTGTGGGTGCGGGAGGAGTTCGGGAATTTCGGGGCCTGGGCGAGGCCTTTCAAGGGATTCCAGACGCTTATGAGGGCGAACCCGCGTGAATACTTTAGTCTGAAGACACTTTTCTCCCTCTCGTGCTAGCCTGATGCCCGTGTTGGGAAATGAACTGCGGAAGCTGCGACAGGCAGCGGGTTTAACGCAAGAGGAGCTCGCGTTTCGTGCCGGTATTCACCGCACATACGTCAGCCAACTCGAAAGGAACCAGAAATCTCCGACTCTCGATGTCTTGTTCAGCATCTGCAAAGTCCTCACGATTCTGCCTTCTGAATTGATTGCAAAGGTGGAAAGGGGTGGGGGATGAGAGTTGTTGAAGCGATTGATCTCCTGAATGCAAGTCGGTTTGCCACCTCTGAATCATTGGTCCGCGCTTGGGAAGACATTCAGGAAGCGGTCCGCTTGACTGATTGGCCCCACGGTTCCGGCCGGTTCACGATTAATCCTATAAAGGATGGAAACGGCGTTGTTCCGATTAAACTGCCGTGTTTGGCTGAATTGCGCCGCCGAGGATGGCGCACCGAAAGACTGCCCACAGTCCTGAACGGAGTTTTAGGTTGTGGTGATTTGGACGCTCTCTTAAACACAGTGGAAGGGCCCGTCGCTTTCGAATGGGAAACCGGAAATATCTCATCAAGCCACCGGGCGTTGAACAAATTATTTTTAACTTCACAAGTGGGAAATTTGCTTGGGAGCTTTTTAGTCGTCCCAAGTGATGCGCTTTATAAATACCTCACGCAGCGCGTAGGGAATATCCGCGAACTGAGGCCTTACATTCCTCTTTGGAATACGATCATAGCTGAAGGGGGAGTGCGAATTGTCGTGGTGGAACATGATGCAACAAGCTCGGACGTTGCTCGAATCCCAAAAGCGACCGATGGGAGGGCACTTCGTTGATCAATCCTCGACGTAATCCCCATTCAGGTGATGGTGAATTCCGCCTGATTCTAACCGCTCGATGATAATATCGCAAAACTGGATTTCCATCCCGATCCACCGGCGTTCCGAATTCTCGCAGACATCAAAAGTTGTTCCACTCCCTCCAAAAGGATCAAGAACAATATCCCCAGGATGTGTGGAGATTTCAACAACTCTCCGGACGAGTTTGGTCGAGAGCTGATTTGTCTTTCGCTTCTTACTTTTGAACTTCCAGTGTCGCACTGGAGGAATATCATCCCAAACATCTGTGAGGTTTACGCCTTTTGGATTCATCGCGTCGCGGTGTCCGCCGTAATCCTTAATCTCGCCGGCGCAATGCCTGCATGTTAGGATAGGGGTTCGGATATTCCGGAACGTCTTGGGTTTACCCTTCGTGAAGTAGAGTAGGCTGTAGTGAGCTGGATAGAGTCGATTCTGAAGCGGCAACCCAAATTTGATGCTGACTGCAATCCAGTCCCTGAATCGAAGCCCCTTTTCCATCAGATAATGGGCTAGGTAGATGTTCCACTTCGGGATGTTGTAAAGAAAGAGTGACCCTCCGGGCTTCATAATCCTTACGGATTCGTCCAGCCAGGCTTTGCACCAGTTCAGGTAATCGTTCGCCGGCAGGCTATCATTCACTTTCGCCCCATACTTTTTTCCGATGTTGAATGGAGGATCAGCAAAAACCGTATCGACTGTTTCCGATCGGATGTGAGGAAAAACAGCCATGCAATCGGCTTCGAAAAGCAAGCCGAGAGGAGTTCGATGAACGGGCTTCAGGGGTTCAGGAGACTCGGCCAAGACCTCCAGGCCGTCCCAAAGCTCACGCATTATCAATCGCTGTTGAATCATAATTCTGCGTCTCTATTTTGCATTTCCGGATTTCGGTGGCAAGCTGTTCTGCTGAGAAGTTCGGATTTCGAAATCCTCCAAACTCGGCACCTTCACGATGGCCTTTTTGGCATAGGCGCGATGGACGGCCTTGGAATTATGGCCGAGCATTTCCATGGCGTGGCGCTCATTCACACCGAGGGTTTTGGCCCTCTCCGCCCAGGCGTAGCGGTAGGAGTGGAGGGTGATTCCGGTGATTCCGAGGGTGAGGCAGCGCTTCCGGAAGTAGTCCGCACGGCGTTTTTCCTCCACAGCCTGGAGATCTGGGAAAAGATAACCAGTGCTAGGGAGGCGTTTCAGAACCATGGTGGTGGAACTGCCGAAGCGCACGAGAGAGGGAGTGCCGGTCTTTTTCCGGCGGAAGGAGATGACTCGGTCTTGCCAATCAACGTCCTCGGCGCGGAGGTTGGCGAGGTCGGATTGGGCGGCGCCCAAATGCCAGGCGAGTTCGTAAAAGGCCTTCTTTTCCGCATTTGGCTCGCGGTCGATTATTTTCAGGTGTTCATCCCAGGTGATGGCGCGTTTTTCTTTGAAGCGGACTGTGGGCCACTGCTTTTTGGGAAGGATTGGCCACGCCACCCAGCCCATCCCGAGACAGAAATTGTGGAGTTTTCGGAGGTGCACGTTGGTGCTGACGGTTCCGGCCTTGAGGGCGGCGAGAAAATGTTCGGGCTGCGTCTCAACCAAAACACGACCCAGAAGGCATTTGAGCGCCTTCTCGTTCGAAGCCCGAATCCAGCGTTCCTTTGTTGGGCCGGTTTTTGTCTCGATCAGAGAATCGAGGGCTTGTGCCCAAGTCCTGGTGCGGGAAGCTTCATCGCTGGCTGAGAGGTAAGCGCGAGCGATCTGCAGGTTGATTTCGGGCTGTCGACGAGCCTCGGAATGGGCATTGAGGAGACGTCGCGCTTCTTCAGGGTCTTGGGTGTTGAGGCTGCAACGGGTGCGCGTCAGGTTGTCGAAGAGGTAAAATGTCGAGCCTCTCTCTCCACGTCTGACAAGGCGGTATCGGTTCTTCATACGATTTGGAGAATCCATCGTAGAAGAGGCCGATTCCGAAGCGGTAACGGATACTCGCCGGATGGTGCCGGTTAGTTCCGAGATTGTGACGGGCGTTCGGAATTGATGCCCGAAACGATGCCCGTTCGCATCCCCCAAGCTCGTAACCGGTTGCTGCACCCGCAGTTCGGTATGGAGGCGAGGGTCGGAATCGAACCCCTTTTACAGGAATTCGAGATAAAAAATAGCTGATTTTCTGGACTAATCAAGCGAATCCCTTCAGTGCTCGTCAGTGCTTCTTAGTGCCGGATGATGCCCGTTTCGATGCCCGTCAAGCCTCGTGAGCGGAACTCCCACCGAGCAACACGTCATCGCGGAGTTCGCCAGCAATTCAACAATATCCTCTCAGAATCCAGCACCCAAATTCCACTGCCATTTGGTGTCCGCTAAACGGTTTCGTATCCTCAAGGATTCTGAGGTCTTTGCGCATGACCACCCCTTCGTAGCCGGGCACGATGCCGTTCCAAGGAAGCGGTCGTCTGCATTAAATCCTCCTTTGCCTTGAGAAGGCTGACATTCTCGCGGATGATGGGGCAATTCCAGCGCAATTCCCCCCATTCCTCTGGCCATTTCCATTCGTTGGCCTTTTCAAATGCCTGCCAGCCATTTCCGTTGTTCCAGTATGCGATTAAACGGAAAAGTTCCTTTTCACGAAACATTAATACAGTCACGAAATCTTCAAGATCCAAAATCGGAACCTTCTCACACGGTCCAATGTTCGCGTCTGGATCCACGCGTGAGTTATAGTTTTGAGCTGCCTCCTTATACAGGTCGTAATCATACATGTATGACGGCAACTGGCTTGCCAAGACAGACCAGAAATATTTTTTGCTCTCGGCGCGTTGTTTCCTCGGATGCCAGTGCCCACCTCCAAAATCATATTCTGCTTCGGAAACCACTCTTTTGTGCCGAAGTGCAGAAAGAATCTGGCGACCCACGTCCAAAGCTCTAGAGGTTGTCTCTTGAGGAACCTCAGTCCCATGGATCACTTTGTTCGTGATTTCAATAAAATCGCGAATGTTACTCGCAACATCTTTCGAGACAACGTCGCGACTCGCCATTTCGTCAATGATTCGTTGGATCGGCCAATGTGTGACGGTTGAATGGTCAAGTGCTCTGAGCGACAATCTGAAAAGCTCTCGCTCAATCTCGATTCGGGATTCGGCCATCGCAATCAAAGGGTCTTGTAACGAAGATCGAAGTTCCTGATTGAGGTTCAAAGCTGGTGCTACTGATGTAGTGGTAAGGCTACTCTCCACGCGTTCCTCAAGTCGCTTGACTTCCATCGTCACAGATCCGCCGGGATATTTGACTTCTTTCAAAGAGGCGATTCGTTGACGAATCTCTCGTCGGAATACCCAAACCAGTGCCACGACGGTTGCGGGCCATGCAAAACTGCGCAGCAATTCTGTCAATGCTTTAATCCACTCTACATTCATAAATATGCTAGACAGAGTTCTGAGGCCGAGAATGAAGCCATGCAAGTGCACAAGCAACTGAAAACCCCCGCGGTCTCGCCTCCTTCTTGCGCAGTCACGCACTCAGATCTGGTGGTGGAGGCAGGGCGCGCGGGCATCAATCAGCAGTTGTCTCGGTAGGCGGCCCGGATTCACGGAGGCAAACTGCCATCGAGAGGGAACACTGTGTGGAGAAGTGCCTTTCTTGCGCCTTCGCGCCGTATTTCTGAATGGATTCCTTTATTGGCGAAATCCTGCAATCGCTCGACGTGTTGAACAAAAAGATCGCGACGACTGCAAATCGGTTCAACACACATGCTCCTGTGTCCCCACCCAGAGGTCGGCGGTCTTAAAATGTGAGAGTCAATGTGTACCGCTGGATCCTGCTGTTAACAGAGCCAAAACGCACTTCCACTTGAATAACAGGCAGATTAAAATTAGTGAAGCGAAGAGTGCCGGCATAGTGCAGTCCATCAGAGTGGTAAATAGGTTCTTCTGCCTTCCAGTCCCACGCTTTAAGTGTGGTATTAATCAACCTTTCATCATTGAGGATTGCAACTGGCAAGGGCAATTCACGCCACTGGGACGCCTCTACAAGAAGATTTGTGCTATGCAGGGCTGATGGAGCAATAAAGCTGATGAAAGCTCCTAACGCCGAAACCTCATCCGAACGATTTCGCAGATGAAAGTTCAATGAGCGGTTCTCCGCAAGGGATATGACTGATCCGTTTGTTAGTGGGTGATCATTCTCCCACAATTCCAGTTCTGGCGTCGAGATAGCCCTGCTCAAAGCATTTGTCAACTGACCGACGATTAAATGCAGTTCCTGGAAGTTTGTTGGGGCGTTGGCAGCAATGTTGGTGTAAATGCTGAGCAAATCTCCGGGCATTGCCTGGATCAGTGCTATCCTCTGCAATGCATTGTCTCGTTCAGATTGTGCAGCGAATAGCTCGGCGTCCTTCTGGCGCCGCAGCTCATTGCGTTCGATCTTCAGGTCGGATATCTCATAAGCAAGTTGTCGAACAGAGTTTTCCCGCTCCTGCAGTCGACCGGAAAGAAACGCAATCTTTGAATTGTAATGCTCCGAGGTGAAAAACCATACTGCGTAAGCAGCAACCAGCACAGCCGCAACCGCAGCCCCCACCTTTAGGTTGCACACGGCAGCAAAGCAGTGCTCAAAGAATTCCCGAGGATGAAAGCAATAGCGTCTGACGGCGACTCCCGTCGTTTTCAGCACATCAGCGAGAGGCGTCTTTTTCTCGCCCTCCCCGGCGCCACACTTAGACTTCGGCTGTTCTGTAGCGTCGTTATGCATAACAACACGAGGTTGGAGGCAACGAGCACTAATCCGCAATTACAATTTCCATCAGCGTTTTGGAGATTGTTTCCGATTCGGCAATCAAAGTGTTAGCGCTCACGAGAATTGACCTCACCTTTTCATTGCATCTGGGCAAAGAGGAATCCACACACGACATCAGCAATTGTGCCACGGTGCCTGCTCTTTCTTTGCGACTCTGCGCAGGCGGCCTGCACAACTACACCATGGCGGACGTTCGAGATTGACCGAGTGAGCGGAAAAGGCAATCCCGAAAGCGTCGGGGCATTGTATATTGGTTCGTGGCTCGACCCGCCTGTCCTGATTTTGATTAACGGATGCCTGCCTGCTTGTCGAGCGTGCATTCAAACTCCTTTCTCCGCTAGGAATTCTTGATCGAGGAATTCCAACAAGTCCGTCGCCGCACTTAGCATTGAGACGAAGACATCTCTCAAAGGCTGCTGACCCACACCAAAGAACTGGGCGGACTTGTCGTAGCTTTCTCCCTTGCGATGCCCGACGCCGTGGCGTAAACCATAAACCCGGCGCATAAACGTACAAATCTTACAAATGTGCTCTGCGGCAACTCGATGTGTCATCAAATAGCGCTCGAATTTCGCGATACCCTTCTCATTCAGAATCTGCGTGGGCAGCCCCTTGCTAATCTCCTGCTCGTTTAGCGAGTCGATGATGAGCTTGGCCAGTCCCTGCACTTGCCCGTCGAACTCCGCCTGCTCATCGTTTAGCGGAATTCGTAGCGTGGCAAGCACATGCTCGTCGTCATCTCGGAGAGGACGGAACAGCGGCCAGCCGTATTCCTTTTCCCAATTCTCTTGAAATCGACGGAACCTGTCCTTGAACAGGAACTCGGGGTTTTCCGATCCTGTCCATATGCCCAGGAGCTTTCGCTGAATGCACCCGCGGCTGAGGCCACCGTCAGGGGGCACATTGTAGGATTTCCAATAAAGCTGTTCGTCGTGAGGCAAGCACTTGCCAAGGTCCCCTAGGAATACAACAACGTAGTTTCTATGTTCGTCATCAATTGACAAGCCCCAGAGCCCGTCGCACCGAATATACCCGGGTTCGACCGAGTACATTTCCGGCTTGCCGTAATACTTCTGGAGAACCTCACGATGGAAGAACACAGGTGTGAGAAAAGGCCGCTCATCTGCGTTGCAGGCAGCCATCATCTCCTTACCCTCATCATCGATCGCGATAATGAACTCGGCGTATTGCAGTCTCTTTTCGTTGTACGGGAAAACCCCACATTCCGATTTTGCGAATGGCGCAATGAACTTCTTTCCCATGATTCGGGACCTGGAAGGAGTTGCACCATCAGAGATGAATTGTCGGTTCCAGGCCCACAGGTCATAGGAGACCGAGTCAGTTCTCACCGCTTTCGCGATCTGGTCGAGTTCTTTCTGCTCCAAAGTTCGATCACCTGCCGCGTCCATTTCGAAGAAGACTGCCAGGTGCATCGACTTGACTGCCAGGAATGTGCGAAGCAGCCGCAGCTTTATCTTCACGGATTGGCCATGAATTCGAACTACCTCTTCCTCCATGCCATTGTCGTGGAATTTGGAAAAGCTCTTTCCATCCAGAGCCGGGTGGAGATTATACAAGAGACGAAACTCCTCCGATAGTTCGATAAAGCCGGGCTTCTTCTTGCCAAAACTTCGTGGATGGACCAGCGGTTGGAAACCATCATCGTTTCCATAGCGGAAATACTCGACACGGGTTTCATTAAAGCCATAGACGATGTGGCCAGGTAGCCCGCTTCCAATGTGGAATTCCCAATCAGGCATTTCCAATTGAGTGGGGACCTTGTTGCTGTCCAGCAGAGCACACCAAAATGTGACCGAATTGGGACCCGACTCGAAGCGATAGACTTCGATCCAATCCTCCCGCCCAAGTGTGTTCAGGACGTAGTCCTGACGTTCTTTCTGTTCGAGGTCACTGTTCATTTTAACTCAACTGTGTCTGCTATTGTCACCAGCGATGCTAAAGCATCGTCACAGTCTACAATCGCGTCTTTCGTATGAACGCCCCGGCATCATTGTAGCTTGGAGACCGCCAAACGCCCAGATGTTGCCAAAATGCGTCCAGAAGGGGTCGTGCGATTTCGGCTGCGGGGAGATCGAAGCCGCGAATCAGAGTCGCAGCCGTCTGGACAGTATCCGTGTCGCACCGTTTGTGTTGAGTCCACCGATCTGGGGACGAAGTCACACCGTAGCCCAGCATGCCCATGACCGTGAGGCGTACGAATGCCAGCTGAGGGAATTCCAGGCCCGCGAGAACTTTGATCCCCTGCTGAACGCTGGTCAGTACCCGGTCCTCAAAGGCGATCCAAGGAATCACCCTCGATTTCACGTAATCGAAGCCAAACTCAATGCCGGTGTGTTCGAACATCACGAACCCGATTGCAAGAGATCCGTCTTTGAATAGCTGGACGAGTGATTGCAAGCATGTTCCATTGCCTTCGACGCCGTAACCGTAGCCGGAAACGTGAACGCCGAACCGCGACACCTCGGTTCCCCAACTCCTACAGATGACGGGCTTGACGTCATTCAGATACTGGTTCATCGCCGTGGACGGGAGCTGAACAAGCCCCTTCAGCGACGCCGTGGCCGCAAGTTGGATCCAGACCAGGGGGACCTCCTCAGGGGAACCACCCACTTTGATGCAACCCAGCTCTTTACGAGCAGGTAGGTACTGCTGGAGCTGTTCGCTGAAGTGGGCGGCAGCCGCCTTTGCTGGGTCGACGTAGCCCGAGAAGATCAACTCTCCTTCCACCTCTTTGCGTGCTAGTTCTTCCGCCGCCCCCTTCCATTCCCTCAACAGCTCGTTGGTGAAGTGGTTGCGATCTTTATCCACCATCGTGTGGCACGTCGCGCACAACCAGATGCCGTTCTCGATCGCACAACGCTCTTCAGGCGTCAGGTTACTGTCAAATCGAGGTCCTCCCTCTGCTGCTGCCGCGATGTGCGCCGCTTCAGCAATCCGCAGAGGCGCGGAGATGTCCTTCGTAGGACCGACTGTCAGCCTTCGGCACTTCGGACCGGAGCATCGATAGCCTACCCTTTCTCCAAGGACCCGCTTTGTCTTCGCAGAGAAATTATCTCGTCGATTCTCCGTGCTCATTTGATTGCAAATCGGATTTCATCCTCCCAGATTGATATAACGTTATTACCTTGTCAAATGTACCAGCCTAAAGTAGGCGAAAACAACTTTTCAAGCCAGGCGCGCTTTACATATCCCAAGAGTTCAGTCCGCAGCATTGAGAAAGAACAGGATCACCTGCCGAGCGCTAATGCGGCGCGCGATCCGTCTCGCATTCCTACTTGGGGCTTCGCAATTACGCATTTGGCAAAGCAGGCGTGGGCAACAAACCATAGCCAAATCCCTGCCACTGTTGATCGACAACGGCGTTCTCCGGCATGTACCCTATATTTCCTTCCAAGCTGCGTAGCGGCTCCGAAATCAATTACGGCGCATCTGGACATGCCAGCTGGAATAGAAAGCGCCATCCCACTCGCTCCGGCGATCCTGGGCCTTATTAGGGTGATGTGCTCAGATGCCCTTGACAACGGCACCGCGCCCTCAAAGTGTCCTTTCTGGCACCACGACGCCGAACTTCCTCAGCTTCTCTGTCAGCACCTGCTCGATTTGCGGCTCGTCTTCCGGATATGTGGCGATCACACGAAGGTTGAAACGATCATACCGGGCGAGCTTGGCGGTTGATGCCGCCTGATAACTGATTGAGGAAAGACCGAAATGCTCAATAATGATTCCAAGCTCCGTCAGATAGAAGTCTGGCATGACGCAGAATCCGTCCAGGTCGAGAATCGGCTCGTAAACGAAAGCAATGCCGCAATCGAAAAGGAAGTCAGCGATAATTTTCTCGATCTTGCTCCGGACGCGAATCCCGCTTTTTGTGAGGAATTTACCCTTGTCCCATTTCTTAATGACGAGCAGCCGTCTCTTAAAGTCGCCTTGAACCTCAGCTAAATACTGTTTCGTTTTGGCCTCGAAAACCTCGCCAAATCGCAGCGTCTGCTGCCATTCAGCAAGCTCGAACGCTATGGCATCCTCCTTCCCTGATTTCCTGTAGTGGCTATACCATTCGAACAGTGCCCTGATTACACTCTCCTCATTCTCGCTGCGCGCTGCTATTTCTTTGCGCTCAGCCTCTGTTAACTTTATCGCCATGTAGCTGATAGGCGGCTAAACTATTTATTGCTTTGCCTATGACAAATAATGCTCACTGCAACGGGCGGACTGTAACCGACCCGACCAACGGGCGTCGAAAGACCGGGGGAGGTAGATCACGGGCGTCGGCACCAAAACTTGTTCCAGAACGTCAAACTGCTCTGCCTTTGACCGCCCCGGATCGGGCTTCTAGCCGCAATAGCAACTGATTTGCATAGTACATGTAATCTGTTGAACATCAATGCGCTCTGCATGCCCCTGCCAAGGTGCCAAAAATCTTGGGAAATTCCTTGCAGGATTTGGCGCTCTTTTGCGTATGCAGGAATAGAGAGGTCGCCTCCCATGACTGGGTGTTTCAAGTCCAGTTCTTCACTGGCGTTCCTTATGCTCGGTCAGTGGGAGTGCGGCTTCCAAAGGAGAAACTATGCAAAAATCAACGAATGTTCAGATCAGCAATTGGGAAACAGAGGGATTTGCGGTCATCATTCGCCACTTCGACACTCGCAGGGGTCATCAGGTTAGAAAAACCTCACATGGCACGCGTCAGTCCCTTCTCAGTTGCTTGACCGACCAACCAAAGCAACCCAATGTTCAGCAGCATCAGGACCGAGCCAAACAAAAGACTCGGTCCTCGGTCAATTTTTCTCCTTGCCAAAAAACACTGCCGAAGCAGACTGCAACTACCTGATCAAATGGTCGGGACGAACATCCATGAAAAAGCGATGCTCTGTAGCTTGGCTGGCGGCTTTAATTGTCATCGGCGTGAAGAGCGCCGCGTTGGCTCAGTTGCAGTCAATAAACATTACCGCTCGGATTCTGGACGTTGGCTGCGAGAATACAGCACATTATCCGGAGGTTGACGTACAAGTGCTCGTAGGACCGGCTCCCAATTCGTTGACACCGGTTGGTGCTCCATTTCAGCTCACACCATTGCCAAACGGAGATGGCAGCAAGAGATTTGATCTTGCTTTCGTGATCTCCGCCCCTGGATCAGAAGCTTTCGCCCAACTAGCCGCAAATGCACCTGGAAACAAATCCGGCAGGTCGTCCATCATTTCGTTCACAATTCCAGACCCTCTCGATCCGCCGCTTTCTGAGCTGCACTTCGGGTCGATCTGCCTTTTGCAGTCGCAGCCCCCATTGACCTTGAACAAGTTGACTGTTCGCTATACCCACGATGCTCTTAATCGGATCACCCGCGCTGAGCACGTGGAGGCCGGGCTAACTGAATATTTCACTTTTGACTCCGTCGGAAACCGCCTGAGCTACGCGGTTGCTGGAGCAAATCAAGCACCCAGAGCAAACAGCGATCTTCTGGCTACTCGACCGGGTGAAACACTCAGCACCTCTGCGCTGCTATTACTCGCAAATGATTCTGATCTGGATGGCGATCTTCTCCACATAATCCCATCGTACATAGCCAGCACCGCTGGCGGAAGCGTAAGGGTTACAGGCGACACAATCAATTACACCCCTCCACCTGGTTTTGTCGGGCTCGATTTCTTCACGTACTCCGTAAATGATGGCAAGGAGGAATCTGCCCAGATCACTGTCCTGGTCGCTGTTATCGCAGATCAAGAAATTCGTTCAGCGAGATTCACGCAGAGCGGAGCGCTCCGCGTTGAGTTCAGGAGCAGCCCAGGCCAGGAATTTCAAATCCAAGCCTCCTCAGACTTAAAGGAGTGGACGAACTTCCCGATTGCGGTCAGTGATCAAGAGGGAGTATATGCAATAGAAGATCCGGATGCTGCCGCTTTGCCAATGAGGTTTTATCGATCACGATTCAAGACTTGGGCAGGAGGCCGAATCGATGAAGGACCTGGTGGGCGTTGACCCCACAAGCAACAGCTCACAAAAACCCGACCACCGGCATCTCGCTGGTAACGATCTCCATCTCACCCCAGTCCCCTTCCAACCGATATCGGCCCTGGTCCCATTGCATATCATCTACGTGGCCCAGATCTATTTCTCCATTTGCATCAATAGCTGGTTGCACGCCAGAGTCGATAAAGTGAAACTCACGTATCCCATGGAATTCCAGGCGGCCTCTCCGAAAACACGCGCTGTCTGAACTCGGTGGTTCGCAATATAGTGGGTGCTGAGGTGTTAATACAAAATCCATATCTAATGCGACAATACGCCCTGTCATAGCAATAGCTAGCACAAATGAATCCTCAAGGTTGATAGACTCTAAGTCGCTTAGCTCACTATATCGTTGCATCATGAATTAATCTAAATCCCAAATTATTGGCGCATGGTTTCCGATGCTTCTTCGGGTGACCGGATTGCCAAAGGGATCCACCCGCTGCCCTTTAATGTCCTTGAATTCGACGTGCGGATTGTCACTGCCAGGCGTTCTGGAACTGCCTTTCTTGAGCGTTACTCTAGCAATTCCCTTCTCATCCAAGTACTTGACCGGACCGGTCGGCTTCTTTGAACGAACCCACCCTTGTGCAAGCGCCCAAGCCTCGATATCCGATGCTCGTGGAGTCCCCTCGTCAAATGCTCTAACTAACTTCGTATCCTTTAAAAACTTTTCTCCAGCTTTAATTCCTTTACCAGCAATTCGTCCTGTCTTGCCGACATCGCCAATAACCGGAACTACGGCTAATAAGGAAATACCTGCGTTCCCCCAATCTCCCTCAAATGCATAAAAAAGTGCATTACCGACATCGCAGAATTCGCCATATCCCGGAATAAAGCCGCACGCGTCCAATAGAAGATGATAATCCAAACCTGATGCCCCAGACATTTCCAGAGGAGAGAGGCCTGAATAATCGAGAAAGCGCATTGGATTGTTGAGGGCGTAGACATAACGATGCAGGCTCTGGCTGTCGCTTGCGACGCCAGTCAGGGGGTCCTTAGTAATAAACCGGCCCAGCCAAGGGCTGTAAAAACGCATTCGGGCGTAAAGCAGCCCATTCCCGTCATCCACTAGGCCAAAGCGACCAAGGAAAGAAAACGGATTGGGAGTCGTCCCGGATCGATTCACCACTTCCCCAAACGTGTTGTAGGCGTAACTGTCCGTTATTTCCCCATTCGAATTAACCAGCGCAAGGGTATTCCCCCGCGGATCGAACGCGTAATAGCCTGCTTGGCCATCTGCAGTAATCCGCGCGCTAAGACCTCTGCCATAAGCGTAATACGCGATTATCGCGCCACTCCCGTCAGTTTCCACGAGCACCTGCGCGAGAGGCGTCGCGTGATCCAACACGAAGCGTCGTGTTACCCCGTTGATGGTGCGAGCGAGGCGGTGGCCAAGCCCATCGTAAGAGCACATCACCCCGCCCCAACTACTCGCCGTCAGACGATCTTCGGAATCGTACTGGAAAGTGTCCGCTCCGATTCCGGTCAGGTTTCCGCTCGGGTCATGGAGAACGTTGCTCCCGTCAATTGAGGTAATTCGGTTGTCCAGCCCGTACGAATAACGGGCCGTCTGAGATTTAAGGATAGGAGCAAGAGGCTGTTCTATGACAGCCTCTTGAATATTCGCCAACCCATCCAATGCGAGCGCGTACCGTGACAGGATATTGCCGTTTCCAAGAATATTCGTCAGAGCAACAATGCGTCCGGCAGCATCAAAACCATAATGCGCCTTCAGGCCATTTGGATGCTGCACAAGAATTAAGTTGCCGACATTGTCGTATTCGTATCGTGTCTCACCTCCAAGCCAGTCAGTCATCTTGACCAACCGATTAAGTGGATCGTATTCGTACCTCAGCTCCTTCCCTCCCGGGTACTCCATCATCGTGGGGTTATCGGCCTCATCGTAACGATACCTCACGCTCATCCCAAATGGATCTGTCACCCGGATCAGCCGATTTCTTAAATCATATTCCCAGTGTGTGGACCCGAGCGAGTCAAACATTCGCACCCTGTTCCCGCTCTCATCATAAAAGAACTGCACGGACTCACCTGTGCCGTAAACGATATTGGTAACTTGATCGACAGCATCGTAATCGTAAAACACCTTTGCACCGTTCGGCTTTCTTCGCTCGATGACATTACCAACCGCGTCGTATTCCTGCTCGGTCCTGTTCCCTCCGGCATCCGTTAACCCGGTCGGTCGTTTCAGCTCATCGTATTCAACCCTGGAGACCTGCCCCAGGGGATCGACTGTGACGGTACGATTCCCAGCTTCATCAAAACTCTGTCTTACGGTATGCCCAGCTGCATCAATGACGTTGGTTAGGCTGCCTACAGCATCGTATCTCAGGCTGACGACTTGCTGGTTTGCGTTGGTGACCGCGATAGTCCTACCGAGAGCGTCAAACCCATAGGAAGTTACGTTCCCGAGTTCGTCTATCGACTTTTTCAGCCGGTTGAGCAAGTCAAACTCACCTCGTGACACTGTTCCGGAATGGTCAGCCCTCTGGAAAGGATTCCCATTGGGGTCGAATTCCGTCCTCTCGACCTGCTGTAGCGCATTTGTCACCGCGAGAAGGCGGCCCAGAGAATCGTATCCGTAATCTGTTCTGTTGGTACGCCCATCGAACGATGAAACCCGCCGATCCAGCGCGTCGAAGACATTCGATATCACGATTCCAAATTGGTCCTTCGTCAGCACTAACCTATCTTTCACATCAAAGATGTTCGTAATTGTGTAACCTCGAGCATTGAGCGATCCGGTCCTATTTCCATTAGCATCATAGAAGAACTGGTTCGTTCGCCCCAGGCCATCAACGGTGTGGGCAACGTTATCTCGTGAATCGAATTCGAATCGGTTTGTGTGGCCGTTTGCATCAACCTGCTCAATCTTCCGTCCAACTGCATCGAATCGCTGACTCGTGACGTTGCCGAAAGGATCATGAATTTCCACGAGATTCCCGTGTTCTTCAAAGACGTTGGTCACCGAGTGCCCGAGAGCGTTACGTATCACTAGCGGTAGGCCAAAACTGTCCACAGTCACCGCTGAAACTAATCTGAGTGCATTTGTTGTAGCGATGAGGTTCCCGCGACCGTCATACCTGAATTGAGTCCCGTGACCTGCCGCATCAATTCGCTCGGTCGGATTATTCAGTTGATCGTAAGCGATTCTCGTTTCTCCGCCTTCAGGATCAACCGTCTTGATGACGTTACCGCGTGCGTCATACTCGTACCTTGTGACGTTTCCATTCCGGTCAACGGCATTTGTCAAATTGCGGGCGGAATCATACGCGAAGGACCGTGAATGTCCGGCTTCATCGATAATGTTGGTCACAAGCAAGAATTGGTCGTGTTTATGGATTGAGACACCGCCGAGAGCGTTTGTCATTCGCGTTGTGCGCGTCTCAAAATCATAACCAAAACCAGTCATCGCCCCGAACGCATCAGACTGGGTCGTGACAACGCGTTGAAACTCATCGTATGCGTTCTGAACAAACGTGTTTCCGCGGGGATCTGTCGCCGACGTCATCTGATGGAATTCGTCGTAGGCGTAATCCGTATGCCCACCGCCCTGGTCGGTAGCCCTCACCAAGTCACCCCGGGCATCGTAAGTGAATTCCACAATACGCCCAATTGGGTCTTCAATCCTGACGATTCGGTCGTTCGCATCAAAGGTAAAGACAAACAACCTCCCACTGGTGTCCTCGACTTGTCGGAGGTTTTCGCCTTCATACAAAAGGGTGATCGCATTGCCGTTGCGATCGCTGATCGAGCTAAGGCGGCCATGGGTGCCGAAAAGATACTGGACCTGAGCTTTCGTGCTGAAGGCAAATCGGCCTTCAGCGTCTCTTGTCAGAATATCGTAAGTTCCAACTTCTGGTGTGTAGGATCCATCGCTTTCTCTGGAGTAGAATTGGCTGTGCCCGTCGCCAAAGTGAACGTACACGCGGTCATCGTTCTCCGTGACGCGGATGTTCAATGAATGGGTCCAACCAAACCCGACGGGAAGGCCGCTTTCGTCGGCCGCCCGTGAATTATAAAATCTCCTGAATTCGAAAGGAATGCCTCTTCCTGGCACGCGGATATCCACGTGGTCATATATGTAATTCCCCGTCGCCAAGTTCACTGGATCAGGTGAAATGCTCATAGGGGCTGCAAAACCAAGAGCATAACCGGCGATTGTGACGAGAATTACGTCACTGTCTGTGGAACCATTACTGTCCTCCACGGTCAACCTCACAAAAAACAGCGTGGTCTGGGGAAGAGAAATGTCAAAGGAGTGAGAGACGTCACGGCCAGTTGCGGTACTTCCATCGCCGAAATCCCAAGAGTATCTGACGATCCCGGCTCCAGCGGCAGCGGCATATGACTTACGGCCACTGAAGGAAATTCTTTGCCCCGGCATGGCGGAATTCTCTCCATCGGCCACCGCAACAGGCGGTTCGGCTGGGCGAACCAAAACTGTGAATTCTCGGCACCCCCATCCTTGCTCGTCTATTGCTACGGGATTGGAAAGGGAGGCCGAAGTATCATTAACCCAATCTGCACAGCCTTCGAGCGGCCTTGTCAGTTGCATCGTCGTCCGGACGAAGATGCGAACGGCCCCAGCAGACTGCGGAGTCACGGTAAAACTCATTGATCTTTGGGTGCCGCTGAGCCAATTGTTTTGCCACGCCTCCAGAAGCCAATCGCGTGCGGGTTCACTCCGAGGCAAGCAGCTGCCGCGGTTATAAATTTGATTCACTCCTTCTCCTGGAGCGAAATGCTTTGGGATGCCGCTCGACCATTCCGCATTCTGGGGCGCTCCGACCGCTACTTGCCGATTATCCACCGAGTGCGTTACAGCTGCGTGAATCCCCCCTTCCGGGGTTTCACCTCCGTCATTCTCCGCAGTGATTGTGACCGTGAATCCTTGGCCAGCTAGAATCTCCGCAGGGATGCCGCTGACGCTGACCAGATCCGGATCCGCCGGTGGCACTTCCACCGTATAAACGCGACATTCCCAGCCCTGCTCATCTAGCGCGACGGGATTTCCTTCATTTGCGGAAATATCGTTGGTCCAATCGGTGCAGGCGCTATCTGTCTGCATTGTGGTTCGCACGAGGATTCTGATATTTCCTGGCGCGAGCGGAGTTACAGAAAACGTACCCGATCGGCTGACATTTTCGCCCCACTGGTTCTGCCACGCCTCAAGGAACCAATCTCCAGCAGGCTCCGGCCTTGGTGAACAATTTCCCCGGTTGTAAATCTCACCCGCACCTTTCCCTGGAGAGAAGTGCTTCGTTCCAATTGCCCATTCGACGTCCCGAAAGGGAGACACATCCACTCTGTCATTTCCTGCCGAATGCCGGACCGCCACATGGATGCTTCCTTCCTGACTCTCGGCACCACGGTTCCGTGCGGCCACGGTAATAGAAACCGGCCTTCCCACTCCAACTCTGGGTGCTACGCCTCCGACAGACTCTAGATCAGGAATGGCAACGCGGTCTCGAACAGGTATTGGATTGATTCGATAATAATCGTTCCCCTCATTTATCTCAGGGTAATCATCGTCACTGTCGACAACGCATATAGGGTGTATGGTATAGGTTCCGGAGCCGAGGTCAGGCATTACGAAGTCCCAAGATATGACTCGCGACTGCTGCTCATCAAGATCGTCGACGTCCCTCTCGTCGACGAAGTAATCGCCCCCGTCCAGGGTAGTATCCCTGGAGAGATAAAGCTGTGCCCTTGTGTTCCCGATAGGAGTATCACTACTATTCTTGATTGTTGCCTCGATTCTGCTCGACTGCCCTTCGACTACGGTGTCTGGTCTTGGCGGAATTGGCCAATCTATAGCAGTGCAGATGATATCGGGGCGCGCAAGTACGCGAATTCGATATTGGAAGGCGGGCCAGCTCTGTTGATCTGTGTAGTCGGAGAAAAATGGGTTATTATTGTAAAAACACCATTCTGGATTACCTAAAGCAAATGCGGAGCGGACGTAAAAGTAGAAAGAGCCTACGCTTTTTGGCTTCACGCGAATTCGCAGGTAGTTTTCCTCGTTGATTCTCCAGTCGTCATCCGCAAGTTCTGCCAAAAGATACTGCGCGTCCATTGCCTGACACTCGTGATTATAGATCCTCGAACCCGCTGGGCGGATTAGCAGGCCCGGGCTGTCAGCTGAACTTCCATTGTCCTCAACCAATACGTCGTCTGATGACTCGTTGATGCTCGGAAAGGACACGGAAATGCCCCCATCTTGGGATGTTGAGCCCTGATTCTGGACTCTGACGGTGATCTCGGCCCATTGCCCATGAATCACAGTTGAGTCGTATGTCACCGGACCAACAGCGGGCGTTTGGGCGAAGGCAATTCCATTGAAAAAGAGCACGATCGGAAGCAAACGCCAGATCACTGATCCCTTGCGCGTCCGATTGCCTCTGGCGTCTGGCGTGAGCTCCGGTGGGTGATGTTGGTTGAATGCCGGCGTGTTCCGACCGCAACTTGAAGCGGTGTCCTCTCCCGTCTCCGGCGCAGGGGGTCTGTGGTTATTGCGCGTATTCATATCAGGGCAGCGATTTTTGATTTGGCCAAAAAACCCGGGCAACGCGCTTCGATGGTATGCTCCGGTGTAAGGTCTTCAAGCAGAATCATCGATGCATTCACGCATTTAAGGGCGCGTCAATAAATACGATTTACAAGTGCAACGGCTGCTGATACGTATGCGTCTGCATGGCGTCGATCCGAGCTCTCAAAGAGAAGTTAGGTCGAATGTGGCCGCATTTAAATGAACGGTCCAGGCGCATGGTTGCCGCCGGGGAAGCCGCGGAGATCGGCTATGGCGGTATATCGTTGGTGAGTCGTGCCTGCGGCTTATCTCGCGTTACGATTACTAAGGGTATGGGGGAACTGTCTGAGGCACCGTTGCTGGAAGGGCAGGTCCGTCGTTCTGGAGGAGGGCGTCACCCACTGGTCTTGAACGATCCTCGACTGTCGAGTGCGTTGGAGTCCTTGGTCGAACCGCTGACGCGCGGCGATCCGGAATCGCCGTTACTCTGGACGTGCAAGAGTACTCGCACCCTGGCCTGGGAACTGGCCTCCCGTCACCATCCCATCAGCCATGAAAAAGTGGCCCAACTGCTGCGCGAGAAGGGCTACAGTCTCCAGGGCAATCGGAAAACCGAGGAGGGAGAGGATTATCCGGATCGGGATGCGCAATTCCGACACATCAACCGCGAGGTGCGTCGAGCGATGGCCCAGGGACGGTCCGTCATTTCCGTGGACACGAAAAAGAAGGAGTTGGTTGGGAACTTTGCAAATAAAGGGCAGCAGTGGCGGCGGAAGGGCACCGCCGAGCGGGTCGAGGGGCATGATTTTCCCGATCCGTCGTTACCCCGTGCCTATCCCTATGGCATCTATGATTTGGGTCGCAATACCGGCTTTGTCAATGTTGGGACCGATCACGACACGGCCACCCTCGCGGTCGCCTCAATTCGTGGCTGGTGGCGTTACGAAGGACGCAGATTGTATCGTCATGCGAAGCAGTTACTGATCACGGCCGATGGCGGTGGCAGCAATGGGTACCGCCTACGGCTCTGGAAACTGGAGTTACAGCATCTGGCCGACCAGACGGAGTTGGATATTATCGTGTGTCACTTTCCACCAGGCACCAGCAAATGGAACAAAGTTGAGCATCGACTTTTCTCGTTCATTTCTTCGAACTGGCGTGGGGAACCCTTACGCGACTATGAAACCATCGTCCGACTCATTGCTGACACGACGACCGCCAAAGGCTTGACTGTGACCTGCCGCCTTGATCGGCGGAAGTATCCCGCGGGCCGGAAAATCAGCGACGAAGACATGGCTGCTCTTAACGTTACCCCTGCGTCGTTTCATGGCGAATGGAACTACACCATCCATCCTCATCGAGGAAGGAAGTTGTAAACTGTATTTGTTGACGGACCCTTAACATTCACCTTGAAAATATCGCAACATCCGATCGCACGATGCTCATGGTCTTTTTGGCTACCAGCCTACTGCTCCGTGGCGTCGAAGAAACCCGGCACCATGGGATGCAAAGGCCAGACCACACGCCAGAGATTACATTCGCGCGAACTCCTGGTACCGTCAGTGTCTGGCAGACAGGCATGGCGCCCCAGGCTCAGCGGAATATTTACCACTTTGAGGAATCACAGGGGTGACAAGGCTTTTAACCTCCAATTCCAACATCCAAGGTGAGCGGAGATTCAGCCGCTTAGCTTCCATCAACAGGCTTTGAGTTGCCTATACCAGGGGATGTGGTAGATTTCCATCCATGCACTACATGGTGTGGTGCCAAAGAGAAAGGAAAACGAAAGATGGCGAAGTCAAAACCGCAGGCGCGCATCGGAGAACGTAGCGCGGTGTCAGGCCGGTTCGTTCCGAAAGGAACAGCGGAGCGCCGACCCGCTACTACGGTTAGGGAACATATACCCCTTCCAGGATATGGTGACACGGGGCGCGGGAAGAAGTAACGCAAAGAGAGGGAGACAGCGGAGCCGCAGTTTCCCTTCCTTCCACTCGGCAACGATTCGCGGCCATCAACCAGCACTGCTCAAACTTGACAGCCGTCGACAATCGTCACCAGGCGGAGCCATGGCATCCCGGCGGCGGCATTCACAACCCTGAAGGACGAAAGCCTTAAAGGGTCAGCTGACCACCTCAAAACAGGGAACGGGAAGCGCCTTTTATGGGTTTCGTGCGAGGGAAAATTTGCGGAGGGGAGACGCAGCCTCCCCCGGTGGCGTCAGAAGTCCTTCAACAGCTCCTTGATTGTCCGAGCTTCCTCAGCCGTTATGAGCCAGTCCTGAGAGTTGCTTGTCGAAATCGTCTCCTCGACATCCTCCCAAGCGGCCTCTTCGTCGCGTGCTTCGAGTTCACACAGCGCAAACGAATTGTGCGCTCTGAAATCACGGGAAAGGCAATACCATTTGCGCAGCTCTTCACACTCATTCTCCATGATTTGCCTCGCCTTCCTGAACAGCTAATCGAATCGCCTCGCGCATCACCGCATCGTAATCGCCCAGTTCTGAAATTAGAACCGCGAACCCCTTCTGAAAGCGGTGTACGATTTCGTCCTGGTGCCTTCGGAAAAACTCAACGGGATTCTCGATTTCAGGGCAGTCCTGACGAATCACCTCCACGAAATCCAGCTCAGTGAGCTCCCAGCGAAACACCACGTTTGCCAATGTGTCATTCATTATTTCATTCATTTTTTAGCTACCTCCTTTCAGCTTTTAGGAGGGGAGCAAATTCAAGGAAACAAACTACCGCTCCCCAGCAAGTGCGACCGTGCCGGGCTAATACCCGCCGTTGTCGTTTATCCTGTCGAGCGTCTCGAGCGTGCAATCGAATGCTTCGCCCTTCAACAACGCCTCAACTCTGGCCTTGGAACCGAAGAACGCCAAAGTCCCATACTGGAGCTTTACGCCTCTTCCGCTTTTTGTAACCGTCAGTTTCGCTTGTTCAGTCATTTTCTTTCGACCTCCTTTCAGTTGATGAATCACAGGACACCGTCGCTTCTTTGTTGGCGCACGATACAGGCATTGCCTTTTTATCTCGTGTTTCCGCGCTGCTTTCGCTCGCGCTCTTCGCCTGCCTTAAGCCGCTCTGCGGGGCGTCCTGTGAATATGATTTTCTGAAGCTCTCGAGTTCATCCTCATCCAGCCGTATGTAGGCGATTTCCACAGCCGAACCGCAATCAAGGCAAAGAAAGCATGGAAAAGCATCTTGCCCGAGGAATAACATTTCTTTGCCGCAGCAAATTGTATCAATTTCAATTCTTGAAGCTGTCATTCTCCGACACCCCTAGTTTTATTGAACGTAAATTGCAAAACATAAGAGGAAGCTTTCGCTTCCTCTAAGATGTCATGCAAAACCTTAATGGGCTTGTTATCTTCCACGACTTCCCATCCGTCTTCAATTAAACGCTTGAGTTCCTCTTCAATAAACTCGCCCGTTATCCTTGAGCCGACGGAATTCATTACTGTTGTTTTCATCTTCGTTTTGTTCTCCATTGTAATTCACCCCTCTGAGATGCAAACACGTTGCACCCTCTCGGTGGCTTATGGCGATATCAATTGGGGGCGGAGCAGAGGTTGTAAACGGCGGAGCACCTTGCGCCCTGGCGCAATCGGGGGTGAGCGGGGCATTAAATGTTGTCCAGAGGCCGAAAGCCTTAAGTGGGGATGCCGACAAAGGTCGGAGGGCTCCTTCTTATGGTTTTCAGCGAACTCGCGTGAACGCCGTTTGGTGGCGTTCCAGACAGCCGTTTTACCGCTTGCTGGTAAAATGTTCAGAACTCGGCGTGAAATGGATTGCCCGAGCGGAGAAGCATTGAGTGAGGAGTAAGGCCGCAGATCATTACTGCTCACTGAATGCGAGCGAGGAAGAGCTTTCTGAACTGCGCAGAGCCATCGAGCCACGAGCAAAGGTGAGAAAGCGAGAAAAAGGGTTAAGCGATCTTCGGAGTAGTCCGTTGAACTAAGTTGTCCGTGAGGACAATTAGGCATGCCTACAGGCGAATGGTAAGCGCCGAGGTTATTTCTTATGATTGAAAAGAGCTTGATTGTGATGTAGACCACTCCGCCGCCACTCAAGCTTGGCTTTCGAGCCGAAGAACACGAGGTTCCCATAGTCGAGTCTCACGCCTCTTCCGGTTTTCGTCACCGTCAGTTTTGCTTGTTCAGTCATTGTCTCGCCACCTCCTTTCAATTAATGAGCATGAATCGACTGCAAAGGCGCATCACTGGCACCACTGCTCTTGGCTTCGTCTTCTCGTGCCCTGGGCGGAATCCTTTGGCTGGCAGTCCGTCGTCATCCTCGACGCAGGGGCATACATCCCAATTCTTCTTTGGCACTTTCCAGGCCCTCGGCCTTAACTTGCTAAGCTCTTCAAGGCTGAAATAGCCCCATTCAGTTTCAAAGCCGCGCACCAATCCAAAGGCGATATTGTCCTCGTGATATTCAGTCACAAACCAATACCAGCCATTCCAACTTTCCCAGACTTCCAGAATCTGAGACAATTTCACTTTCGCTTTATGCATTTTTATGTACCTCCATGTTGTTCAATAACGAAGCACCTCTCGATGCCCCTTGGGAAGATAACAAGCGCAGCAACGCGAGCACCCGTGCGAAGCACGAAAGTGGGTAAGCAGGGCTCCGCCGCCCAGCCATGAGCCGAAAGGCCTAAAAGGTTAGCTGACTCCGGAAGCGCCTTTTACGCCTTTCAGCGCATCCCGCTGAACGGCCCCTCAAATCGACGGCAAGAATCTTGAAACCCTCAGCATACTTCGGCGGAAGACAGGAGAATAGGCCGTTCGGGTGGGTCTTCCAAAGCTGTTCAATATCCAGCAAATCCCCGGTGCTGGATGTAGGAACAATGGACAAGTGGACGGTTACTCGATGGCAGACGGGGGCTCAGCAAGAAAGCGACGAACTTCACTGGGAATGTCCGCATCCTCTGAAAGCCAGTCCAGATAAAAGAGCTCCGCAGGGCGTGCTTCAGGGCATCGCAGTTCAATCGCAAATGTCGATCGAGCTGGGTCCTCGAGGTGTACTCGGAGTTCTTGGCGCGACGCCTCGGTCAGCCCTGCACGCGGCATGTATACTGCAACGGGGCCAAGCCGCACAGACTGTCCTAAGACATCAATGACGTGACTTTGATAACAAATAGTAACGCCCCTCTCCGGGTCATCCTGAGGCAGAATCAAATGGCTCCTCGCATGTTCGCGGTCGGTGGGCATTCGTGCTATCACACCCGGTGCGGAGACTCGCCCAGTCCGCAACACCTTAGCAACAAACGCGATCGAGCGAAGCTCCTCCGCAGTCATTCGCCGCTCTGGTATGAATAAAACAGTGCGAGTCGTTCGTTGAATAAAATCGAGATCCCCAAGCACCTGGAACAGTCCAACAGCGGGAGGAGTCACTGCTGGCTGCGCGGACTCAGTTGGGAATTCCAGAAATGTCACACCAGTATCTTGAAGTCGAAGCTGTACTTTGCCAGGTTTTGTCATCGCTTCCCATAGCTGAAGTGCCTGGAACAATCGATGAACGTTCCCCTTGCTCAGACTGACCTTCCACACCACGGATTCTACCGTGTTCTTCTCCCTGTTAACAAGAATGTCAAAAGCCCAGGGGAGATCCTCGGCCACACTCGAAAGCATCAGTTCCTTGGTGCCTGCTCTCTCAAAGTAAAGAACAAGCGGCTGAAAATAGAACCGAGATCCATCCCGATAATGCACTTCGAGTGTCAGGATTAAAGGCTCACATGATGGCCTTTGGACGAGCTCTACCTTTGCGATATCTGTCCCGATAATTGATTGAATAAAGGCTGGCAGCTCTGCATGTGCAATATCCGAAGCGCTTAGCGTGAGTTTGGTGCCGGTTTCCAGTGCTTGTCTCATTGTAGCAAGCTTCTCCTGGTCTTCTGCACTATCTGAACCCTTCAAGCGAAACTTAAACTCGAGAGGCGATATGTCGGCTGACGGGTCTTTGGGCTCGACATTGAGGTGTAATTGTCCGCCGCTTGTTGAAGCAGCGACTCGCCAATCCTCGTCTAGGCTCTCAAAGATCCTGGTGGCATTATGCAGGCTGTCTAGAGCCGCGCATGTAGGAAACTCTTTCCGGATCAGCCCCCATAGCAAGTCGCCACTTATAAAGCGCACCGCTAAATCCAAATTACCAGGCTGCAACATAGACTTGATGGCTGATATGGCTTCCTTGCTGATGTCCTTCGAGGAGACCACCCAGCACTTGTGGACGCGCTGCTCTTCCAGCGTAGTTGTATCCGCAAAAGGAGCGCCGAAGCATTGATTGACCTGCGACGAGACAGTCGTCGCACTAGCTGGTCGCGGATTAGCGCCTCCAGTAATTCGTTCTGCCTTCACTACTACGGCAAAGTTTTCCCGTTCTCCCAGTTCTCCTCTCTTCCACATTGTGAAATCTTTTCCTTGTTCGCCGGCACCTCCATGGTGGTGGAAGACGTCGCTAAACCCCATTTTTTCAAATAAGGGCTTGAGCACCTTTAGCCGCAAGTCGGCCTCGCTCATCTCCGTAACTTCCTGACGCGTGAATCTCATATCGGTCGGGACGATGGTGCCAGCGCAGACGTGTGCTGACAATAGTCTTTTAGTGCCGTGGTGGCAAGTTATGGGTGGTCTGGGGGTTCTGGGGTTCTGGTGAGGAAACCCTTGCCTCAAAACCAAAAATCTGGACAATCTCGCGTCGATTTGGCCAATGCACCATTCCCGCTTATGAAAACGAAACCAGCCCTTGTTTCAGCCTTAATCCTCCTATTCCTGCCCGGATTCCTAATCGCCGATCATCGTCTGGGGATCTGGAACATTGAAAAACTGAGCACCCGTGAGCTTCGGGGTTTTCCGGAGTTGAAGGGTGCAAATAGCCTTCAGCCGCGGACAGATGTCGAGTTGGACCAAATCGCGGCGTACATTGAGGACACGCTTAACGTTGACGCACTTGTCGTGACCGAAATCGACGCGGATGACACCGAGAGCGGAACAGCATTTAAGCCTCGCTCGGTCCAGCTCACGCATATCGCTGAGGCGATGGGCTCGCAGTGGAAGTATCTTCTCGGCCGTTCAGGCGGGGATCTCAGAATTGGATTTGTTTACAACAGCGATCGAATTGGCCTGAAACGGATCGTGGAACTGCCGGCGCCGGAGTTCGAAGTTCAAGGCGATGACGTTTTCGACCGCGACCCGCTTCTGCTGTGGATCACGCTCAAGAAGGAAAATGGCGACGATGGAGCGGACATCCTGCTTGTGGGACTTCATCTGAAAAGCGGCCAGGACTACAAGCACAACCATTTGGCAGCAGTTGCAAAGCTCGTCGGAGATCTCAAGACTCCGGCGGTACGCGAGGGCCTGGGCCTTCCGCGGACTCAAAGTGGAGAAAACGACCTCATAGTCCTCGGGGATTTGAACGATTCGAGCCATGATGACAATGGATTCCGGTTTATTTTCACTTACCTAGAATCACAAGGCTTCAGGCACATGGGCTCAACCCTTAATCCTTACCCGGAGACTCGCGTTAATGGCAGCCAAATAGATCACATGTTCCTCTCCGCAGATATCTTCAACGATGCGTATGTTCTCGAATCGTTCGCTGTGCACGGAGTGCCGGACACGGAAGCTGCTCGGAGAGATTATCGCCAGGTATTCTCAGATCATTTCCCGCTGACGATTGATCTTCGTAGTATTGAAGATGATGACGATTGAGAGTTCTTGTTACTTCCTATGGTGGTCATCGTGATTGTTGTGAGGATGGTTGTGTAGATCAAGTTGTGCAAGACATTCCTTGCGGAAGAGCTTTCTTATCACTGCCATTCTTTACTGCATGGCAGATTGTCGGGGCGGTTATTATGTTACTCTTGATTTATTTTATTTTATTAAGGACTAAAGTGATAGGGAAAAGAAGTGAGAAGAAGATGAATAGGAAGAAAAAGTAAGGATGATTATTCTATAACTTCAGGAACGTAAAATCGCATTGAGTGCTTCTTTCGGACCCCCCTATCTATGTAATGGAGGGGAGCGTAATAGGGGACATCCGGTGGTTCTAGCGTGATTATTTCGTTAGTTGCTAGATTATCCCAATTTCTGAAATCAGATGTTGCTTTTATTCTTATGTTTTGCCCATTAGGGAGAGCATCATAGGGCGGCAAATAGAGATAATTGTCTTCTCCGTTGGTATCTGTATCCTGTATTAGTTCAAATTTGTTTGAGGCATAGTATTCCCATTTATCAGGTACAACTTTTATTGTCATTTGAGTGCCTCTTGCAGGGATTGGCTCTTCTTGCGGATTGAATGCTTTTGGATTTACGATATGGAAGGTGTAATTGCCTAGAGGGCAGTCTCTTGGGATTTCAAAATAATATAATCCAATTATGCCTTCTGACTTTTCAACAGGAGGCCTGGTTGAGCCTTGCTTTGTGAATCGGGAACTTGTTCCTGCAGGCCATTTTGTTTGTCCATGAGGATTTCCTAAATAATTAGACTCTTCATCCATAGGTTTTGGATAGAAAAAGTCGTTTGTTCTTGTTTCTGGATGTGAATCATTCACAATTATATAGGGATAAGTTAATCCTCTTCTTCCAAGATATTCAAGTTCTTCAGGCATTTTGATTTCCCATTGCAGGCCTGATACTTTATCTTCGGGAGAGGTGTTTTCTGCGTAGATTAGTAATTGCAAGGTGTGTGCGAAAGGCAGCGCTCCGAAGATTCTTGAAGGAAAACCAGCGCCGTTCGAGGAATCCATTGTAAACAAGACTTCGGCATTTGCATTTTGGGTTGCGGAGGGGGAGGCTAGAAGGGCGGCGGCTAAGGAGGTTGCGGAAAGGGCGGTTTTGGCTTTGTTGGCGGTGATCTGCATCCAAGCCCCTATCTTGTGTTGGTCGTGTGCAGAGAAGCTGCAGTTCGCCGCAGCACCGGGGAGACGAAAAGGCACTGAGGATTTCATAGTTGAGGTATGCTCTTCATTGGGTGGCCTGGCAAGGTGAAAAACTGAGCGGCCCGTGATGCCGGAACCGTGGTCGGCCAGACGGGCGACGATTATCCGACTGCGTACCTTCGCATCTGTTCATGCTTTCGGCGGATTGCGCTTTCGACATCTGAGGGCGTTGCTCCGGCTTGCAGTGTTGAAGCGATCAGCTCAAAATTGTCCTGCAGCAATGCGAACCGTGTCTCGAGTTCACGAATGCGGTCATCCTTGATTTTGTCTGCTTGCTCCTTTTTGACCAGTTCATCTTTGAGCTGGCCGAGCTCTGTCGCGGTGAACTTCTCGTCGAGCTCTTTGTTTTCCATGCCTGCGCGTGAGATGTAGATGTCAGGCATGTTGCTGCTGAAGCGCCATCCGTACCGGTAACACAGCTCTTGGCGATTGAGTTTTGTCGCGTAGAAAGTCGCGGAACTGTGGCGAAACAAATGTGGATGAACCGAACGCGAACGCTTCAACGTCTCCTTTCCAAGCCGCTGTAAGAACATCCTCAAGGCGTCATATGTCGCATTAAACACTGGATCCTCCGCCCGAAGGCCTTCTTGGACCCGTTGCTCAACGAACTCCCGGACCGTTTCAAGGCTATGTTGCCAGAAGAGCGAAATCGTCCGGCCTTTCGTTTTGCTGAACTCTTCGCGCAGGGTTACGCGGACAAAGTTTGATTTCTCCTCAGGCATCTGTATGTCAGAAAGACGGATATTGATGAACTCTTCCGCCCGCGCTCCTGAGTCAAAGAGCATCGCCAAAACATATCTCTGCTCTGCTGTCCGGCACTTCCGGAATAGCTGAAGAATCTGGTGTTCTGACAAAAAATCTGGAGTTTTCATATGATCCCGCGTGTCCAGCCATCCTGCCAATTTCAGTGCTTTCTCAGGGCCTATCCGCCAACGCAGAAACACTTTAAGGGCTTTTCGCATGTCAGCCTTTGTGGCTCGGGCATACGGCCTGGCCTTTAGCTTGCTTAGTATGACGTCGTTGGTCAGCGCCTTTTCAAAAGCCTCCACATCTTTTTCGTTCAGGCGCGAAGTAGGCTTGTGTAGAAACGTGAGTGGCACCACAAGCAGGTCCAAGTACTTTGTAAGCCGCGATTCTGAGATACGCCTTCCACGGTTTACCTTCCCGATAGCAAGAGCGTCAATGAACCGGCGCAAATCCGTCTTTACGACTTCCGGAACTTTCCAGTTCTCGATCGATCTGAGCCTTGCATCAAAGCAACGCTTGTGAATGGAGATGCGTTCTACCATCCAATCCTAAGAGCGCGCTAATATTTATACTTTTAGGGAATAGAACATTTTTGTTCAACGCCCGCACCGGGAATCGAACCCGGACCTTCGCCGCGACAGGGCGATGTTCTAGCCGGTAAACTATGCGAGCTTGAAATTTCTTAGCTGACTCGATTTTTAAATCTTTAGTTGTTAAATACAAGATCAAAATTAATGGAATCTTTCCTAAAGTTTAAAAAGCTTCGAAGCAAACTTTCACTATGGAAAATACTACAGAAAAAGCAAGTTCAAACAAGACAGCTTGGGTAATAGGGGCTATAGTCATACTCTTAGCAGTAGGATTGTTCACAAATGGATTTGGTCTATTGGGCAGGGTAGTAGATGGGGGAAGCACTGCGCTGGCAGTAAGCGATTCACCAGTATTAGGCAATCCAAATGCTCCTGTAACAGTATACGAATTCTCAGACTTCTCCTGCCCTTATTGCGCAGCAGCAGCAGGCTCTCATGATGAGATTATTACTGCTTTTAAATCAAGAGACCCTTCCTGGACCGCGCCAGGCCCTGAATTAGAAAAAGCAGCTAGAGAAGGCAAGATAAAATATGTCTTCAAATACACTCCTGGCCACGGATCAGGAAAGCCTGCTCATTTAGTTGCATTAGCATTACAAGAACAAAATCTATTCTGGGAATTCCATGATGCGGCCTTTGAAAATCAAGCAGATGTTGGGGATATTGCAAAAATGAAAGAACTTGCAAGGCAGTTAGGAGCAGACATGACTCAACTAGAATCCTCTCTAAAAAACAACATAAAAGAATATGAGGCCCAACTAAAAGAAGATATTTCGATGGCAAAGAGTGCAGGAGTAAGGGGAACTCCAACGTATATAATTGATGGTAAAACATTCGAAGGCGCAATCTCTTATACTGAAATGCAGAATTTGATTGAATAAATAGCCATTTTATTCAATATTATAAACTTCAACAATTGGGCAATCAATCGTTGGCTACTGAAAAAATCCTTTAGGGGATTTTTGAGGCCCCAAGAATTCCTCAAAGAATTCTCTTATGAGAATTCCGCCTGCCGATAAGGGCAGACTCGCTAGTTATTCTTTTTCTAATTACATTTATTAATATCCCTTTCTATAT